>ERZ1292640.1113-Hain-H43-02um-R1-1113-length-22189-cov-7_pt1 | contig 22189 bp, 19 predicted proteins | sample MGYA00564404_ERZ1292640 | MGnify/ENA primary metagenome ERZ1292640 (study PRJEB36523, sample SAMEA6512636) | groundwater metagenome | collected 2019-01-08 | study: AquaDiva: Metagenomics assemblies of 32 groundwater samples
ACGGATGGAGCGGGCACGAATCTGCCGTCTCGGTTCTATCGGGCGGTGACTCCACACTGAGCAGTATCAATTCAGCCCCCCGTAGCCGCGGACGTGAGTCGGCGCTGATTTCACCGGATGGCAACGCGCGCACCGTTGCACGATCATTAGTCACTAAATAGCGACCGGGAGATTCCACCATGATCGTCACGATGCCCTCGTTAAATCAGCGCGGCCTCACGTCCGCGGCTACAGTTATTGAATCGATACGGCTGAGCAAACGTGTCTTTGATCCAGTGCACCGCTTTTTCGACCATGATGGGTGTGAACGCGCCCGCAAACACGTGGCTGGCCCCTTGAATCTCGATCAGTTGCTTGGGTTCATTGGCGAGTTTGAAGATGTCGTGAGAATCCTGGATCGGCACCACGTCATCCTCCGTTCCGTGAATGAACAGCCACGGGACTTTGATCTGCGGCGCCAGGCCGGCCACGGAATCAACCCGGGCCATGTCGTCCATGTAAGCCTGCGAGAGTGGGCAGGACGGCTCGTCCCACATAAAACCATCGCCAGGTTTGACGCTCCCAAATTCGCGCTCCGCAAACGCTTTGGTGTGGACCATGCCGGCCAGCGACACCAATAACCGGATGCGCGCATCTTGGCTGGCGCGCAACACGCCCACCGCCCCGCCCATGCTGTGGCCCGCATAGCAAATCCGCCAGCCGCCCAACGCATCCAGCACGGAGCCTAAATCGTCCACTTCCTTGGCCAGGGTGGACTCGGTGAATTTGCCGCCGGACGCGCCATTGCCCGAAAAGGAAAAGCGCAACGCCGACAGGCCCGCTCGCGCCAAACCCTCCGCCAGAGCCACCACAAACGGGCGGTCCTTGTTCCCCGTCACGCCGTGTCCGATGACGACGATGTTTCTGGAATTAGGTTCGCCCGGATGAAAGGTGTAATCGAGCCGTTCGCCGAGAGCATTTTTGATTTCGCCAAGCATAAAATTTCGGTTGTTCTTTGGGACGCGGGTTCAGTGTTCATCAAGAAACCCGACGGTTTGTAGCCGGGGCTATGCATGGGAGCAAACCGAAAAAGATACGTTGCTGAGCCGCAGTGCGCATCACACATTTTTCCGGAGCACGGACAGTCGTCTCCAATGCCCCTAGGATTTGATTCCCGAAGATGCTCGCGAAACCGGGCCAAGCCTTTGTCCCGGAGGGACATGCGATAATAGCCCAACGTTTCAACGTTGGGAACTGGTGCCGGAAGGAGAGTAAGTCCCGAAGGGACGGCTGACCGGGTGCGCGGTTTCAGCCGTCCCTTCGGGACTTGCGCACCTCTGACCTGGTTCACCCAACGTTGAAACGTTGGGCTATTATCGAGCATCCCTCCGGGATGAGGATAAAATCCTAGTGACATTGGACAGGAATGTCCTCGCGAAGGGATGGTTGGCCGTCAACGCGCGGACAAGGCGGTCCGCGCTCCTGAAACTTCAAAAAGATTCGTCAAAAACATTTCTGATGCGCCCTTCATGACTCAACAAGTTCAAACCACCGCCGCTTCGAGCACTTCCAGCTTCTGCCGTGAAGCGTCGAGCCGGGCGCGCAGTCCCAGCGGAATCGTTAGTTTGCGCGGGATATGGCCATATTGAAAATGACGAATCACCGGCCCTGGCGTCCAGGTGGAGGCTTCAGTCAATACCTGGTCGATGGTCAAGTGGGGTTGGGCGGCATCTCTCGGTCCGCACTGCGTGAACTGGCCCAGCAGCAGACCGGCGACATGGCGCAGGATGCCGGCGTTCCGCAGTTGTGCAAACATGCGATCGATACGGTGCGTAAATTCGTCCACGTCCTCGAGCACCAGCAACGCGCCGCGATAGTCCGGGCTGTAAGGCGTGCCGAGCAGCGAGACCAGCAAGGAGAAATTTCCTCCCAGCAACCGGCCTTCAGCCTGACCCGGATTTTGTGTGACCAGCGGTTTCTCCGGTGGATTGGGCAGAAGTCCGATCTTACGGCGCGAGGTGAGCAGGCGCCAGAAGTGTTCCTCGGTGTAAGGGTCCGGTTTCTGCCAAAACTCGACGCCGGGCATCGGCCCGGAAAAAGTGACCAGCCCGGTCTTTCGGAACAAAGCCAATTGTAGAGCGGTCAGATCACTGAAGCCGACGACGATCTTTGGACTTCGTTTCACGGCGGCATAATCGACGAACGGAAGCAACCGAGGGGTGCCGTAGCCGCCGCGCATGGCAAAGACGGCATTGACCTGCGCATCATTCAGCATGGCGTTCAGGTCGCCGGCGCGCTGGGCATCGGTGCCGGCCAGGTAGCCATGTTGCGCGGCCACATGACAGCCCAGTTTGACCCGATAGCCAAGCTGTTCCAGGTAACGAACGCCCTTATCGATCTTCTCGGGTGGCGAAGGGGTGCTGGCGGGCGAAATCAAGCCAATCACGTCGCCCGGCCGCAAGCGCGGTGGTTTTAGGATAGTCATCATTCTTGGCGGCAAGCATTCCGTGTTTAGCCGGTTTCACAAGAAGATTTCTTTCTGGCTCGCTTATTTTGGCGTGCAAATTTAAAAGCCATCGCATGCTGAACTACATCTGGCTGGCGCTGGTCCTGTTGGCCGTATTGATAGGCGGCTTTGATGGCCGGATGAAAGAGGTCGCGGATGGCGCCGTCAAAGGAGCCGAAACAGCGGTCACGCTGGCCTTGGGCTTGATCGGCGTCATGGCCGTGTGGCTGGGCGTGATGCGTCTGGCGGAAAAGGCCGGCTTGGTGCAGGTGCTGGCGCGGTTGCTCCGGCCGGTCATGCGGCGGCTTTTTCCCGATGTGCCGGCCGAGCATCCGGCCATGGGTTCGATGTTAATGAACATCGCCGCCAACATGCTGGGTCTGGCCAATGCCGCCACGCCCTTGGGCTTGCGCGCCATGAAGGACTTGGAATCGTTGAACGAGATTCCCGGCACGGCGACCAACGCTATGTGCACCTTTTTGGCGATCAACACCAGCTCGGTGCAGATCATTCCCATCACCGCCGTGGCTATTCTGGCTGCCGCCGGATCGAAGAATCCTTCGGCCATCATTGGCACGGCCTTTCTGGCGACCATTTGTTCCACTGCCGCTGGCATCGTGGCTGTGAAAGCGCTGGAGAAAATGCGCGCATTCCAAATGGACACGGCGGCCGGGAGCGAGCCAGGCACATCAAGCCAGACGCTGCCGGCGCAAAGCGAATCTAAAGCCGCGACGGCAGGGCAGGGGAACGAGACAGCTCAAGCAACACCGGTTCAGCCGGCGGGCTGGCTGGTTTTGCTCTTGTTCGGCGCTTGTTTTGTTTGGTTCTTCCTGATGGGCAGTTTCCCGGAGTGGTTTGGCTTGGAGGCGGCGAGCGAGCCTCGCGGGGAGAGCAGCCTGGTGCGCGCGGTGAACACGATCTCGCTGCTGGCCATTCCCTTTTTGCTCTCCTTCTTTCCGCTCTACGCAGCGCTGCGGCGCATTAAAGTCTATGAGGAATTTGTCGAAGGCGCCAAAGAAGGCTTTCATGTGGCGGTGCGGATCATTCCCTTCCTGGTGACGATGCTGGTGTCGATCAGCATGTTTCGCAACGCCGGGGGAGTCGATCTGCTGACCCAACTTCTCCAACCCGTCCTCAATTATGTCCGATTTCCGGCGGAGTTGTTGCCCATGGCGCTGATGCGGCCGTTGAGTGGAAGCGGTTCCCTGGCCATTTTTGCTGAGCTGGTCAAGCAATTCGGGCCGGACCATCTGCTGGTGCGGATGGCGGGGACGCTGTATGGGAGCACGGAAACGACGTTTTATGTGATCGCGGTCTATTTCGGCGCCGTCAATGTCCACCGGACCCGCCATGCCTTGCCGGCGGGGTTAATAGCCGATGGCGTGGGAATTGTCGCGTCGGTGATGATTTGCCGGCTGGTATTTGCTTGAATCATCCGCGAAAAAATCGAGAGTGGCCTGTCGGCTGGCTGGCGCACGGATGAGCGGGGCGAAATCCGCCGGCAGACGACCGGATTTCACCTCCGGACGGCTTGGCAGGGGCGGCCAAGAAGATGAGCCGCCACCGGCCGGGTTGGAACGGCATTTAACCATCAAGAGAAAGCAGAGACATGGGCGCACAATGGAAACAGGCCGGGCGTTTGGAGCATTCGACCAAGCGCGGCGCGTTGATTGGCAAGCTCGTCAAAGAAATCCTCGTGGCGGCGAAGATGGGCGATCCGCATCCCGAGAGCAACGCGCGCCTTTGGGCCGCCGTGGAAGCGGCCAAAAAGCAGTCGGTGCCTCGGGAGACGATTGAACGGGCCATCAAGAAGGGGGCCGGATTGCTGGATGAAAAAGTGAATTACGAGACGGTCACTTACGAGGGCTTTGCCCCGGCCAAAGTCCCGGTCATTGTCGAATGCCTGACCGACAACAAGAATCGGACCGCGTCGGAAATCCGCGTCCTGTTCAAGAAGGGCCAACTGAGTTCGCCCGGCAGCGTGACGTGGATGTTCCATCGCTGGGGCATGGTGGAGGCCACGCATGTTGACAGATCGTTGGACATGGAAACCGTGGCCATCGAGGCCGGGGCGCAGAATGTCGAGGCGCTGCCGGCCGGCGATGTCCCGGAAGGGCAGATGGGCGCGCGCTTCCTCTGTGATCCTCCGGACCTTGATGCCGTGGCCAAGTTCCTGGCGCAAGCCAAGTGGACGGTGACGACGTCGGAAATGAGCTGGGTGGCCAAGAATTACCTGGAACTCTCCGAAGCGGAACGGAAGGAAGTTACGGATTTCTTGAATGAACTGGACGAGCACGATGATGTCCACCGGGTGTATGCGGCGCTAAAGTGAGAAGCGCGGCGGGAAAGCCGCCCCTCCGGTTCATGGAGAGCTTTCAAAACCGATAAAAAGCATAACCGCCTTCAAAGCTCGAGAGCGGGTATTGCCCCAACGGCATGAGGTCGCCGAGGGATTTCAAATGCGTGGCCGCCGCTTCGCTCAGGAGACAGGATTGCTCCAGTTGGCCGGCCAATTTTTCCATGCGGAAAACAAAACTGATGTCGGGCCCGACCAGGATTTCTTCTCCGTCGGACACGGCTTTATCCACGGTCACCGATCCAAAGTGCACGGCCATGCGGAAGGGAGGGGTGCGAGAAGCTTGCCGGTCTTTGAGATCACCCAACATGCCGGCCACGCTGCTGACGGGGATGTCGGGATCAGGCCAGTAAGCCAAAAAACCGTCTCCCAAATATTTGTTCATCGTGCCGTCGTGTTTCTCCACGATTTCCTTGCAAGTGAGAAACCATCCGCCAATGAGCTGGGAGAATGCGTCCGTGGGCAGGGTCTGACTGAGCTGCGTGGACTTTTCAATATCGGCCACCAGCAGCCAAAGCGAAGCTGTTTTCAACTCGCGATGCCTGAAGAGGGTGGTTTCCTCCTGGGGCAAGTTATCCGGCGTGGGGTGGGCCTGGCGAAAAGTGAAAACGTTGCCCACGATCTCCAGGCGGTCCTGATCCTTGAGTTGAACGGGCTGCCTCACCCGGCGGCTGTTGAGGGAAATGCCATTGCTGCTGCCCAAGTCCACCAGCCACTGTTCGCCCTCCCCCTGGGCATGAATCAAGGCATGCCGGCGCGAAATGGCACTGTCGCTTAAGACCAGGGTGTTCTTGGAGGAACGACCGATGGTGCAAACCGCGTGCAGTGGAATGCGGACACCTGTCGATGTTTCCAGCCAGGCATTCATGGCAGCAGTTTAGCCGTTTCGCCCTTTTTGGCCAGAGTTGATTTTCGCCCGAGTATTGCCAGAATCCAGCCGGCAGTGTATCAACTCGACTCACCATGAAAACGAGACTTCTCTTCCTGCTCAGTCTGATTTGCGCGTGTGCGGTTTCCCGCGCGCCGTGGGCAGCCGACCAAGCTGCAGCCAGCCGACCGAATGTTCTCTTCATCGCGACCGATGACATGAATAACGCGCTCGGCTGCTATGGCCATCCGCTGGTCAAATCGCCCAACCTCGATCGGCTGGCCGCGCGCGGGGTTCGTTTCGACCGGGCCTACACTCAGTTTCCGCTGTGCAGCCCGAGCCGGGTTTCGCTTTTGACCGGGTTGCGGCCGGACACCACCCGGATTTTCGATCTGCAAACCGACTTTCGTAAAACCACGCTGCCGGACGTGGTCACCTTGCCGCAATTATTCAAGAACCACGGTTATTTCGTGGCGCGCGTCGGGAAGATTTTCCATTACGGCGTCCCTGGCCAAATCGGCACCAGCGGCCTGGACGATCCCCAATCGTGGCACCAGGTAGTGAACCCGCGTGGCCGCGACAAGGATGAGGAAGACAAACTGACCAATTACACGCCAAAGCGCGGTCTTGGCTCCGCGCTGGCCTACCTGGCCGCCGACGGGACTGATGAAGAGCAAACCGATGGCATTGGCGCGCAGGCGGCCATCCGTTTGCTGGAGGAACATCGCCACGAACCTTTCTTCCTCGCGGTCGGCTTCTACCGGCCGCACTGCCCTTACATCGCACCGAAGAAATATTTCGATTTGTATCCGCTCGAGAAAATTGTCTTGCCGAAGGACCCGGCCAATGATCTGGAAGACGTTCCGCCGGTGGCCTTGTTTACCAAGCCGCCGTATTGGGGATTGAACGAGCAGCAGCGGCGCGAGTGCATTCAGGCTTACTTCGCTTCCATCAGCTTTGTCGATGCGCAGGTGGGCAAATTGCTCGAAGCCTTGGATCGCCTGAAATTGGCCGACAACACCGTCATCGTTTTCTGGAGCGACCACGGCTATCATCTGACTGAGCACGGCCAGTGGATGAAGATGAGTTTGTTCGAAGAATCGGCCCGGGTGCCGCTCATTGTGGCGGCGCCAAGTCGCCAAGCCCGCGGCCAAGCCAGCCGTCGCACCGTCGAGTTAGTGGACTTGTACCCGACGCTGGCTGAGCTGTGCCGGTTGCCTGCGCCCGGGAATCTGGCCGGCAAAAGCCTGCGCCCTCTGTTGGACGACCCGGCACATGCCTGGGAGAAACCGGCTTACACGCAGGTGACCCGGAGTGATAAGGAGAGCCGGTTCATGGGCCGGACGGTGCGGACCGAGCGCTGGCGTTACACCGAGTGGGACGACGGCAAAAAGGGCGTCGAACTCTACGACCACGAAACGGATGTGCGAGAACATACAAACCTGGCCAGCGAGGCCAAATATGCCGAAACGGTTACGGCGATGAAGCGTCTGCTTGCGGCCGGGCGGACGCCATGACGGACCTGATATGCGGGCTATAATCTCCGACTCGATTCTGAAACCGACCACGACTCGGGTGCCTTAGCAGTCTCAATGCAGTAAGGGTGAACGGAAGGAAACCGCAGAGACGCGATGGACGCGGAGAAGTTTGAGTTTCGGTTCGGTCGGAAACCATTCGCCGTTCCGTGACCGAATCTGAATTGGCTCTTGTTCATTCCTCTCAGCGTCCATCGCGTCTCTGCGGTTCAATGGGCCGCGCTCAAACTGCATGGATCCCGCTCAGAGTGAACATTTTTGTGGCCGGGTAGAGACAAAACTCTTAAGATTTGCCGAAAGAACCGACGAATCGACAAGCCAACTTGAAAGGACCAACGATGAACCTGAACAGGCCGCTGCTTTTTTTACTGTCAATATTCGCCGCTGCCTTGTCCGTGACCGCCGCCGACAAGCCGGACGCACCAAGATCCGGAACCAACCCCGCGGACCAACTCCCGCCGCATATTTCCCGGCTCACTTATTTTGGCGAGCGCGCCGATTTTTCCCATGACGGAAAGAAGATATTGTTTGTGGAGAAGACTTACGGCGATGCCTTCGAAGTCGATCTCAGCACGAAAATCATCCGTCCGGTCACGCATCATTTTTATCACGGCGGCTTTGTGCGCGCGCTTTATCTGGCCAACGGGGATATCCTGCTTTCGGGCAGCAAAACGTTCGATTCGGACAAGCCGCACCTGAATCGGACCGAGAACGCCGAGCTTTGGATTCTGGACAAATCCCTGACCAAACCGCCTGTCCGCCTGGGCGAAAAATGCTCGGAAGGGCCTGCGGTTTCGCGGACCAAGATGCGCTTTGCCTGGACCATCGTGCAATCGCAATACCCCGACAAACTCGAACGCGCCCAGTCGAAAATCTGGATGGCTGACGTGGTTGAAGAGGGCGGGGTGCCCAAGCTGGCGAACAAGAAGCTCGCGCTCGACAGCCGGAACCTACCTTTTAAATGCACGTTGGAATGCCAGAACTTCCGCCCGCCCGAGGAAAAGGAACTGACTTTTTCCGCGTATGGGTACCAGGGAACCGATGTCATGGGCGTGGACCTCGAGACGGGCAAAGTCACCAATTATTCCAATGCTCCGGACCAATATGACGAGCCGGAAGGCATCTTTCCCGATGGCCGATACACGCTGGTCGAGTGCGACCGGCAGAACCACAAAGGCTCCAGTTTCATTGATATGTGGAGGCTGAAGCTGGATGGCAGCGGCCAGCTCGAACGGCTGACGTTTTTCAGCGATTATCCCGGATACAAGGCCTCCAATGCGGTCATCAGCGACGATGGCCGGTTCATGACGTTCCAAATGGCAAGGTCAAAGGACCCGGCCGGTGTCGGCTACGGGATTTTCATTTACGATTTTGCCAAGGCGAAATAAGCGGAGTACCTCCAGTTAATCCAGTCAATGCTGCAAAACAGAATCATCACTATGAAACCAAAACTCTTCCCGGTCAGACCCATGGCGCAAATCGTGGGCGCTTGTCTCGTCGCTCTGTTGGCCGGCATTCCCTCTCGGTCTGCCGAAACAAAGATCACCAAGTTGGCCCGATTTCAAGCCGGGGACACCATCGCTTACGGCATCGTGGAAGGGGACAAGGTCCGGCAGATTTCCGGCGACGTCTTTGGCTCCTGGAAGGCGACCGACAAGACGTTTGCGCTTGCCGAAGTGAAACTGCTCGTTCCGGCGCAGCCGACCAAAGTGCTGGCCGTGGCGTTGAATTACCAGAGCCATTTGGGATCGCTTCCGGAACGGCCCCTGCCCAAAGACCCCGAGCTGTTTTACAAACCGCTGTCGTGCCTGATCGCGCACGAAGAGAAGATCGTTTTGCCGAAGGACTCCGAGCAAGTGCATTACGAAGGGGAACTGGTCATAGTCATCGGCAAACGGGTGAGAAACGTTCCAACGGACAAAGCGCTCGATTATGTGTTCGGAGTGACTTGCGGCAATGACGTCAGTGCCCGCGATTGGCAGAAAAAGGACATCCAATGGTGGCGCGCCAAGGGGGCGGACACCTTTGGGCCGTGTGGGCCGTTCATTGTTTCCGGGCTGAAGTATGATGATTTGTTGCTGCAATTGCGGGTCAACGGCCAGGTCCTGCAAAAGGAACGAACCAGCCAAATGGTGCAGAGCGTGGGCAAGATCGTCAGTTTCGCCAGCCGGTTCGTGACGCTGGAGCCCGGTGATTTGATCTACACCGGCACGCCGGGACAAACCACCGCCTTGAAACCCGGCGACGTCGTCGAGGTTGAGTTGGAAGGGGTCGGCGTGCTCCGGAATCGGGTCGTGGGAAGTCAGTGAAGGATTGGGTGATGACCGGCCAAATCGCCAGCCTTTAAGCCGTTCAATCCCGAATAGGGTTGTAGCTGCGGTCGAAAGTTCCAAGGCCGGTGCGATTGCTCCCTGGTGGAAAGTATTTGGCTCCGCGGCGCACACTCGCGCAGCCCAGTGCAAATATCTTCAGATTCATTGAACCTTTTCCCGAGTTTTGCATTCTATTGTGTGCAAATGTTGGTGGTGGCTGAAGACGAACAACAGACCGTGCAGGAAGCCAGGGCCGGAGAACCGGAAGCTTGGAGCGTCCTGCTCAGACGCTATCGCTTGCCTCTCTACGCTTATGTTTTCGAGCTGGTCCAGCAGGAACAAACGAGCCTGGACATTGTCCAGGAGACTTTCATCAATGCCGCCCGCCATATCGGCGGCTTGCAGCAGGATGACAAGTTCGGCTCGTGGCTTTTCAACATTGCCCATCAAAAGTGCGCTCAACATTGGCGCCAACAGCATCCCGAAGAGATTGCCATCGATCCCCAGCACGAAGATTACCCGGACGTCGAGGCCGGGCCGCAGGAATTGCTTATCCGCAAGGAACAGGAGGCGGAGTTCATGAGATTGTTGAACCAACTGGCCGGGCCGCATCGCGCCGTGCTGGTGCTGCATTTTGTGGAAGATTTTTCGCTGGATGAAATCGCCTGCATTACCGGGACGCAAATCGGAACTGTGAAGTCCCGGCTGCACTACGCCCGCAAAGCGTTCAAAAAGTTATGGGAGAAGAAACATGAAAACCCCGCGTGAACTCATTTTGGAACGACACCAGGCCGCCGAGGCTAAACTCGAGATGATTCGTGCGGAAGATCTGGCGAAGTACGCACGAGCGTCGGCCGCTCAACCGAGCGGCCGAGTCCAGCCATCGTTCAGCCTTGCGGCCGCAGCCAGGAACTTCTGGCAGGAGTCGCTCTGGCCCTGGCGCCGGACCTGGCTCGGGCTGGCCGCCATCTGGCTCGTCCTTCTGGCGTTGAACCTGGCCACCAACGAAAGGCCCAAAGTGGCCAGCCACAAAATGCCTCCGCCTGACCCTGAATTAATGGCGGCTTTGCGTGAGCAGAGGCGGTTGATGCTCCAAGCGCTCGAACCGATCGCGCCACCGCCGGCTTTACACCCCAAAATCCCTGGCCCGCGCAGTGAGCAGCGGCAAACCATGATACTCGCCTGATTATTCAGTTATGGGAGCTTTTCTGCCATCTTCCGGTTCTGCTAAATTCCCCACCTTCGCCCGCTTGTTTCGTTGGTTCTTCACTTGGCGAACCCTCGGGCGCGTCTTGGTCGGCTTCGCTGCGCTCGTCACCTTGATCGGAATATTCTACGGCGAAGAAAACTGGCGCGGCCAGCGCGCCTGGAACAAATACCGGCGCGAACTCGAAAGCCGCGGCGTCCAACTCGATTACCAGGCCCTCTGGCCCAAAGCCGTGCCGGACGACCAGAACTTTGCCGCTACGCCCCTCATTCAAACCTGGTTTGAGAAGCCATACGGTGCCGACTTCAACAAGCGTTGGAAGGACAGCTTTTCGCGCGCCCGCAGGCAAGTCCAGAGCTACCGGGGCGCAATAAACAAACAGCAATTCATGGACCTCGTGGCCTGGGAAAGGGCTTTTGCGGCAATCCGAGCCGGCGAACTTATATCGCGCAGTCCTCGGCAGAAGGATTCTGCTTTAAACAAACTCGATTTGGGGTCACGCGCCAAGGCTGCCTTAGGCGTCCTCGAAGAACTCAGAACCAATGACGTGATCTTTGCCGAACTGGGCGCGGCCAGCCAACGACCGTTTTCGCGATACCCGATAAAGTATAACTTGGAAGATCCGTGGGGAATTCTGTTGCCTCACCTCGCGGAAATCAAAGGTATCTGCGTGTGGCTCCAACTCAAAGCCTGCGCCGAACTGGCGGCTGGCCAAAGCGAGAACGCTTTGGAGGATGTGAAGCTGGGGCTTTATATGGGCGATTCGGTGAAGGGAGAACCCGTTTTAATTTCTTATCTGGTGCGCATCGCCTGCTTTCGGATTGCGACTCAACCGATCTGGGAGGGCTTGGCCGAGCACCGATGGTCTGATGCTCAATTGCAGGAACTTCAAACCCGCTTACACCAATACGATTTCGTAGCAGACTTGAAACGGACTCTCGCTGCAGAGCGCGCGGCAGCGATTCTGACCGCTGATCTCCTCTTCAGGGGGAAATATCGTCTCAGCGAATTGAGTGATGAGACTGGGACCGGCGAGGTGATGGGTGAAGCCATCTTTCAAATCGCTCCGCACGGATGGTATTATAAGGAACAGCTCAATTATTGCAGGCTCTTTGACACGCTGTTTGGCACAGGACTTGACACAACCCAAAAGCAAGTTTTGCCGAGCCAAATCGAATCCAATTTTCACGAGCTTGAGCGGATGCTTTCTCCAAGAAGGTCTGGCTTTAGCGCCATATTCCACCATCGAGCCATAGCAGGTTTGCTGCTGCCCAGCCTTGCCAACGTGCTGCGCAAATCTGCCGAGGCCCAGACCCTCGCCAACCAGGGTGCCCTCGCCTGCGCCCTCGAACAATACCGCTTGTCCCACGGCCAGTTCCCCGACCAGTTGGAGGCCCTGACGCCTCAATTCATCTCCCAATTGCCCAACGACGCGATCACCGGCAAGCCTTACAAGTATCGCCGAGCCGACCGTGGACAATTTGTCCTCTATTCCGTCGGCTGGAACGAAAAGGACGACGGCGGAACTGTCGCTCTGCAAAAAGACGGTTCGCTGGATTTGAAAAACGGCGATTGGGTCTGGGAATATCCAGCCAAATAAAGTTCAACCAGCCTTGCCAGTTGCTCGCGCGAGATCATGCGTGCAACGCGCGGTTTTCTTCGCAGACGTTGCGGATGTCGAGGATGCGCTCGTAACTGTCCGAAGGAGTGGGATGCCCCTGCTGAAGGTCTGACAGCGCCTTGGCCATGATGTCGCAGATCACAACCATTCTATCCCAAATGGCGGCCACTCCATCCAAACTGGCCTCGCGTTGGGCTCACCGCTTCTCCTGCAAGAACGCGATCAGATCACGCAAATCTCCCGGCGCCAGCCCCGCTTCGAGACCTTCCGGCATGAGCGAGAGGCCGGTCGATTCCATCCGTTTGATCTGCGGGCGCGGCACGACCACTTTCCTGCCTCCCGCTTGCAGCAGAGTAATGGCTTCCGCAGACTCGGATTGGAGAATTCCGGATTCCAACTCGTCCGAAGTCAGATCCACGTTGTAGCTGATGTAATTCGGATTGATCGCCATATTGGGATCGAGAATATTCGACAGCAAATCCTCGACGCTGCGATGAGCCACATCGCTCAAATCCGGGCCGACTGCGAAACCCAGCTTCTCCTTCAGGTGGCACTGGGCGCAGGTCTTTTCAAAAATCTCCCGGCCACGCCCAGCCACTCCACTGGCCGGCATTTTCTTCAACCATTCTTCCACCACGGTTTTGCGGTTGCTGTATTCCTCATCGCCAATGAAACGAGCGATGCGCGCCTTGATCTCCGGCGTGCTTTGGCGCAGCAACCGCCGGCGTTGTTCGAGGTCGAGGTTGAGTTCACCCACTTTGATCCTTTCAGTTTCCAGGGCCTCGATGAGGAAGGGATGGTACGTGCGCCGTTGCAGCAACAAGTGGATCACCGGCGAACGGACGATCGGCGCCAAGGCGCGCCAGCGTGCGACGAGATGTTGCGCTATGGTTGGCTCGGTAAACTGGCGGAGCACTTCAACGGCTGCTCCCTGAACCAATGAAGGCTGAGAGCTTTCCAGCAGCGCAAACAGCGTCGGCTCGACGGCCGCAAAAGTTCCCAACGCCAGCAACCGGATGTTTTCGAGGCGCGATGCCAAAGATTGCGAATTGTCTTTGGCTTTTTGTATGGCCAGGGCGAGGGCGCTTCGTTGCATTTCGTTCTCTGGCAGGCCGAGTGTTCGAGAAAGTCTCCACGCTGCCGCCAGCAGAGGGGTGGATACTTGTGCCGCCAGTTTTTCCAGGGCGGAAGCGATGGTCGAATCTGCAGGTATTTGGCTGGCACCCCGCGCCACACCGGTTTGCAGGCCACGCAAAGCGGCCAGTTGCCACTGCGGTTCGAGCCGCAAATCGAGCAGCGTTGCGAGAGCTGCGGGCAGGTTTTTGCCTGAGCTGGCCCGGGCGCCGATCAAATCCGCCAATTCCTCGGTCAAATCGAGTTTTTCCGGCGTGGGTTCCCTGCGGAAACCAGTGTCGGAGAGCAACGCCCGGAATAGTTGATCTTCGCCGTGCCGCAAGGAACTGAGCACTGCCAAACGGGACCAGCGAAAGGCGTAATCCTGCCTCAAGATTCTTGACAATGCGGCCTGTGAATCAAGGTGCTCGAATTCGCCCAAAGTCAAAGCGGTCTGGAATCGGACCCGCGCGTTAGCATCATCAGCCATCACCAGGATTCTCGCCCGCAGTTTCTCAGAGCCGGGCAACAGTTTTTCGGCCAGGAGAAGCGCGTTTTCGCGAACGCCGGGATGCGGATCGGAGAGGGCTTTCAAGAGGAGTGGCTCGTCCAGTGCGCGGAGGCCTTCCAAAGTCCAAAACGCATGCAGCCGTGCTAAAGGATCGGTATCGTCAGATCGAGACGCAGGCAATGATGCCCGCGCTCCTCTAAGCTCGAAACCTGTTGTGGCGAGCTTGATTAGGGCTGGCACGGTGCTTCGGTCTTGTCGCTCCACCAGCAACCGCTGGGCCGTCAGTCGCCACCACTGATTCGGGTTGGCTAATTCCTTGACCAATTCTGCTGTTGGGGCCGTGTGCAAACGCGGTTTTCGAGCGGGCAAACCGCCTTTGGGTGTAAGGCGATAGATGCGTCCTCGGTCTTCACCGGCGCGGAGATCAAGTCTATCTTTAACCTTTTGCGGGATGTAATCCGGATGCTCGATCACATCACGTTGCATATCAATCAGATAAAGCGCGCCATCCGGGCCCGACTCGGCGCCAATCGGTCGAAAGGCATTGTCGCGGCTGGCGAAGAACTCCTGCGTTTGTTCATCGGCAGACCTTTTCGCGACAAAACTTGGCCCGTTTTCGACGAGCACATCGCGATGCACGAGATTAGCGGCGACATCACAGACCAAGACGCTGCCGCGCAAGTCACCGGGATAGATCGAGTTGCCGACGTAGCCCAACCCGCCGGCGGCCGAGAAATGACCGGCCTGTTCAGGATGATTGACGCGAGTTTCGGGCGGGGCGATGGGGTAGATGCGAGACATCTCTCCGTGGTCCGAAATGCTGACGGTGGTCTCGACCGGTGGCAGGCCCGGAAAACGTTGCAGATAGCGGACGGGCAGAATGCGATGCTGAAGATGGTTGATATTGTACGTGGCAAAACTGCGGCCCCAGTCGTCGAACACCAAACCAAATCCGCCACTGCTTTGATAAGTGGTTGTGAAATCACCAGTTACGGGGTCAAAACTGAAATCGAAGTCGCGGAGGGAAACCGACGCTCCAGGTTTGCGCGAAGAACTGATGGCGCCGCCGTTGCCACCGTTGACGCCATGGACCCGGTTGTCCAAACCCCAACGCAACCCGCTCACGTTGCTGTCGGTGACACCCAATCTGAAGCCGGAAAACAACACTTCGCGAACGTCGGCTTTGCCATCGGCGTCGGTATCCTTGAGAAAAAGAATCTCGGGCGGCGCGGTCACCAGGATGCCGCCATTCCACGGCGCCACGGAGGTCGGGAAGCTCAGCCATTCGGCGAACAAGGTGGCTTTGTCAATCTGGCCGTCGCCATTCTCATCTTCGAGCAAGCGAACCGTTCCTCCAGGACGGCGGTCCGGCCCGATTCCTGACGGATAATCCCGCATTTCCACCACATAAACGCGACCGTGCTCGTCAAAAGTCATGGCGACGGGATCAACCACTGCCGGTTCGGCGGCAAAAAGGGACATTCCAAGGGCCGGATGCAGTTCATGATTACCGTGTGCGGCGATTGGATGCTTTTCTTCAGCGCCAGGCATGTCGATAAGCGCCGGGCCAAGAATGGCCAGACATAAGCGCAGGAGGAATTTCGCGAAGAGCGGAGGCTGTTTCAGTGAGGATTTGTTGCTGACACCCATAATCTGGTTGTCCGCGCAGGCTATCAGGATTTTGAGCATGCGCGACGCAAAAATGGGGAACGACTCCCGTTTCTGGCGTAACGAACCGTTGCCTTGCCGTACGATGCCGATGTTTCCGTTGGAAGCAGTTGATGTCTAAACACATGGGAAAATAAACTTGAAACTCGCGAAACAGTTTAAAGCCGACCATTGCGATGCCTATTTTAAGAAGACGAAGCCAGGTGCGCGCTCCATTTGTGGTCACTTTGAACGCGATGCTTTGGCATGGGGTGCTTGGCCGGGCGCTCCATTCAGTCCCGTGGGCACCTTCGACGCCAAAGTTGTGGATACGAAGATGGCTCGGCAGATGTCGTTTGCGGCCCGGTGGGGATCAGCGTGTGGCCAGGCATTTAACGCCGAAAGGTTTTTGGTGGAACATCCGCAGTTCGACTGGATGAAAGATATTGTAAGGAGTCGCCCACCACAACCTTGGACCGTTTTTCGCGCTGGGGAAAAAGACTGAATTGATGTTGGTGCCGGTGGTCGGACTCGAACCGACACGACTTTTTATGGTCCCAGGATTTTAAGTCCTGTGCGTCTGCCATTTCGCCACACCGGCAAGCTCGTTTCTGCTGGCTGCCAAGAGTAACGTTCCGGTGCCATGATGAAAAGCGTGAACTTCCATGTCCGCCGCCTACCGCGTCAAACGGCCTGGGACAACAAGGACATGCCTGCTCGAAACTCGAATGGTTCGGCAACGCCGCTGCCGAATCGGTAACGACTCATTGACGGATCACCTGCCAGCACCCTCTCTTGAAGCACGGAAGGACCGCGGCGTGCTTTGCCCATTGAAGCCCCAGGGAAGGGAAAGCAATCCCCCTCTCCTTCGTGGAAGCTGGCAAAATACCCGCACGGGCTGATGATCGGTTAAGTGGGAAGATGCATTGAGGAAAAAACAGGCCCAAAAAAAATGTATAAACCTCTTGACTTGTCGGTCAGAAGTGATTACAAAATCAACAAATTAGAACTTGGGCGGATAAACTGGAATTTGTGACAAGAATGCTTTGAGAAGAACCTGCAAGGAATTATGACGAAGATGAAAACGGCAATTTTAAGAGCAACGGTGTTAGTGGCAACGTCGCTTCTGTGTGGTGCTTCCGCCTTGGCAAGCACCGTTTACGAGAATTCAGCGTCACCTCCTGATAAATACTATTCTCCTGCGGGAATCAATGGGATTGAATTTGGAGATGAAATCGACCTCGCCGGAACTGACCGTCTGGTGACTGAATTCCGGTTTGAGTACTTTCTGAAGCTGGGTGCCAGTGGGAATGAACAGGGGCGTCTGGCCATTTATAGCCAAAATGGCGCCAATATCACCCAAGGCAGCGTCTTGGCCATCGCACCGGGCACACTTCTGTACGATAGTGGGAACTTCTCACTCGCCTCCGGCTATCAGCAGTATATTTCTCCTGCCCTCTCTTTCCAAGCCCCGAACACTCTGACCTGGGCGGTGACTTTCAGTGGACTGGACGCGGGGGAAGATGTGGGACTCCTTCTTTCCGATACGCCGCAGACTGGTGCCAGTTTCCGGGATTTTTGGCAAAAAAACAGCAGTGGAAATTGGGGATTCTTCGAAATGGACGGCGGCGGCACCAAAGCGAATTTCGTCGCGAAAGTCACAGCCGTTCCCGAGCCCGGCACCTTGGCGTTGCTGGTGGGTGGTTTGGCTTGGCTGGGTTTTCTCGGTTATCGGCGCAAGATTTAATCAGTCATAATCCTCCAACAAACAAGTTCAAAGCGCGGGATCACCCGCGCTTTTTTGTTGAATCAATGGGCGATTCTGGAGCTTTATTCCTGGGACGGTTTTCCTTCTTCAACCCCCTCTTTGCGATAGCTGGCCACCACCCAATCGCTCAGCACTTTGTCCGGACTTTCGACGGCTTGGTCATCAATGACGAACTCCTGCTGGCCGGTGTTTTGAGAAATCAATCTCAATCCGAACTGGAAGTCTTTAAACTTCTCGGAGCAAAGATCACGCACGGGTTTGGACTGCGCCAAGGCCAACGAAATCAGCCGGTCCACCGCTGTCTCGGTGAATCGGATTTTCAAACCATGAGTCTCTTGAAAGCGCTGCGCAAACTCCTGCAACAACTGGCTCATCACCGTCCGCTCTTCCTTGGCATGTTGCTCGAGCAATTTCTGCAACTCCCTCTGAGGTTGATCAGCCAACTCACGCGTGACGACAAACCTCCTCACCTGGGTTGAAGGCAACTCAAATTTCAGGTCGCGAAACGTCCGTTCACAGACCGTCATCAAGCCTCTCGCGCCGGTTTTTTCCTCGGCGGCCATCTCTGCAATCTGACGCAAGCCGTCGTCGCGAAAAAGCACTTCGATTCCATAAGCCGAAAAGGATTGCTCGTATTGGCGTATGATGCTGCCTTCCGATGTCTTCAAAATGAGAAACAAGTCCTCCATGTTGAGCTGTTGGCAGATGACACGGACCGGCAAACGCCCGATGAATTCAGGCTCGAAACCGAAATCGATAAAATCTCGAGTCTGAACATGATCGAGGCATTTCTCGTCGTTCTCAATCGTTGGAGTCTTGCCAGCGAAACCAATGGTTGCTTCGCGCAACCGCCTGCGGATGATCTTGTCCAGACCGTCGAAAGCACCGCTGACGACAAAAAGAATGTGTTTGGTGTTGATGACGGAGGTTTTTTTCTTTCCGCCGCGCTGGGTCATTTCCATCATGGCTTGGATTTGACCGGCGATATCGTGCGGAGCCCGCGCGGGCACTTCGGTTTCCTCCATCAGCTTCAGGAGGTTTGTCTGGACGCCGCGACCGCTCACATCGCGGCCCGTCGCATTGGTTGCGGCGGCAATCTTGTCGATCTCGTCGATGTAAATAATGCCATATTGAGCCCGATCGACGTCACCATCGGCCTGGCGCACCAGGTCGCGCACCAGGTCCTCCACGTCACCCCCAACATAACCGGTCTCCGAGTACTTTGTGGCGTCTGCTTTCACGAAAGGCACGCCAATTAAGTCGGCTATGCTGCGAATCAGATAGGTCTTTCCCACTCCGGTCGGCCCGATCAAGATGATGTTTTGCTTGGCGTAATTGGGCTGATCCTTTCCTGCCAAGGAGAGTTGCACGTGATGATAATGGTCGCACAAGGCGACACTGAGCACCTTCTTGGCTTCGTCCTGCTTGATTACAAATCGGTCCAGGTAGGCCTTCACATCGCGGGGTTTATAATTGAACTGAAAGGCATGCTCCTTGAACTCATTTCTTTCCGAAGGTCCTTGACCGTCGGATGACTCGGTCTTGGCGAAGGCAGCCGCGTTTCCTCCTTGAAAATGCTGCCTTAGGAAATCCTGCACCTGGCGCTGGAATTCCTCCGGCGAGGGGGGACCGTTTAAAAATGGTTTTTGCATACTCAACAAACTCTCGCACGCCGCTGACGTAGCCGCATGACATAAAACCAGCATAGCAGCACTGGTCAAAAAATGAAGATTTGATTCAGCGAAAATAAGAACGGCAGCCCCAAGCCTTTGTTGCGCCTGACAACCTTGAAGTGCGGGCGCCTCTTCAGTCCCGCACGCATCACGAAGACGGCTCCGGACGGAAGACCACCAGACTCAACGGCGGCAAGGTGAACTCCGCAGAGTAAGGTTGATTGTTCACCTGATACTCTTCTGCCGCGACTCCACCCAGATTGCCGGCATTGCTGCCACCGTAAATCTCAGAGTCGCTGCTGAGAATCTCGCGCCAGAAACCTTTCCGGGGCAGACCGACCCGGTAACGCTGGCGCGGAACCGGTGTCAGGTTCAATATCACAAGCAGCAGTCGGGTGTGCTCCTTGTTCTGACGAAGGAAAGAATAAACGCTGTTTTCGTGGTCGGAGCAATCTATCCAGGAGAACCCCTCCCCTTCATAATCCGCCTCCCAGAGCGCTGGTTCGCTCTGGTACAACTGGTTCAAGTCCCGCACGAAGCGCTGCACGCCGCGATGATAGGGCCCTTGCTCCAAGAGCCACCAATCGAGTTCGGCGTTGGCATTCCATTCGTTGCTCTGCCCAAATTCGCCCCCCATAATCAGCAGCTTTTTCCCAGGAAACATCCATTGATACCCCAGCAGAGCGCGAAGGTTGGCGAAGCGCTGCCAATCATCACCCGGCATCCGGCCGAGCAACGAGCCTTTGCCATGCACCACTTCATCGTGCGAAAGCGGCAGCAGGAAGTTTTCGTGACTATGGTAAAGCATCGCAAAAGTGAGGTCATTCTGATGGTACTTGCGATAGGCGGGATCCCGCTTGAAATAGCTCAAGGTGTCGTGCATCCATCCCATGTTCCATTTGAAGGAGAATCCCAATCCTCCCAGATAAGGCGGGCGGGTCACCAATGGCCATGCGGTTGATTCCTCTGCAATCGTCATGACGCCGGCATAGTGAGTGTGTATCGAGTGGTTGAAACTCCTCAGGAAATCAACCGCTTCCAGATTCTCGCGGCCGCCGTATTGGTTCGGAATCCATTCTCCTTCCTTCCGCGAATAATCGAGGTAAAGCATGGATGCCACTGCATCCACCCGTAAGCCGTCGATATGGTGCCGGTCGCACCAAAACAGCGCGTTTGCGATCAGGAAATTCCGCACTTCGTGCCGCCCATAATTAAAAATGAGCGTTCCCCAATCCTGGTGGGAGCCTTTACGCGGGTCTTCATGCTCGTAAAGCGCGGTGCCATCGAAACGTGCCAGCGCCCAGTCGTCCCGTGGAAAATGCGCCGGCACCCAATCGACAATGATTCCGATGCCGGCTTCATGAAGATAATTGGCCAAATATTGAAAATCATCCGGTGTTCCATAGCGGGATGTCGGCGCGTAAAAGCCCGTCACCTGATATCCCCAAGAAGGGTAATACGCGTGCTCGGAAACGGGCATGAACTCGACGTGCGTAAAACCAAGCTCTCTGACATGCCTGGCCAGTGGCTCGGCCAATCCCCGATAGCTCAGTGATTCGCTGGCGGACTTCTTTCTCCACGAACCAAGATGGACTTCGTAAATGCTGATCGGCGAGCGGAAGGGGTCCTTCTGGCGGCGGCGCTCCATCCAACCCGTGTCTGTCCAGGCAAACTTTTGGGTGTCCCAGACTATGGAAGCGTTGTTCGGTGGAGCCTCGCAGAAAAAGCCGTACGGATCCGTTTTCAGGACGGTCCTGCCCAAAGCGTCCTTGATTTCGTATTTATAAAGAACGCCTTCTCCCACGCCCGGAATAAAAAGCTCCCACACCCCCGAAACGCCTAGCAACCGCATCGGATGAAATCGCCCGTCCCAGCCATTGAAGGCGCCGACCACACTGACGCGCTGGGCATTGGGCGCCCAAACGGCAAAACTCGTTCCCGCCACGCCGTCGATGGCGCGGAGATGAGCGCCGAGCTTTTCATAAATCCGCAACTCATTGCCCTGCCCGAAGAGGTAGAGGTCCGTTTCACTTAACGTGGGCAGAAAGGAATAAGGATCGCGAGTTTGCCGAGAGCGGCCTTCAGGGTTGGTAATGATGAGGTCATAGGCATAGACTTGTTGGGCCTTTTTCGTCACGCCCTCAAAGAGTTCCGAATGGCGCAGCCTCTTGAGCCGAAGTCTGGGCTTGGCCTTCTCATGTGTCGGCACGACTTCGATTTGCGCCGCATCCGGAACCAATGCCCGCACCACCAACCCGGAGCCGTCGCCCAAAGGATGCATCCCAAGCAAGTGGTGAGGCGAGCGATGCTTCACCTGGATGAGACTCTTGAGTTCTTCAGCGGATAAGATCATTGTCTCAATGGTTGTTCACCCCTTTGCCATGCCAGACCGCTCCGGCAAAATGCGGCCACATCTCAAAGTCCGCGTTCTCCGTCGATTGCAGCCAAAGCCAGTTCCTGAGTCCATCGTTCTTGGGGTGATTCTCTTTCAATCTTGCGTCCAAAAATCGATGACAAAAACATCCTCCAGAAGCGGTCCGACGAGTTTGCCAAATTCCTTGTGTTCAGGATGAACCAGGTAGGCATCTCGATCCTTCTCGGTGCGAAACGTCAGAATGAAACCGTGAGTGCATCCCCTGTTTCTGTTTTCGGGACTGTTGTTGAGGCCCCATTCGTAGCCGGCGATTTGCGGCATCTTCTTTTTTAGATCACGAAACGCATTCTCCACCTGTTTAACCTGTTCCGGGGTTGTCGAAGTCTTGAACTTGAACGCAACCACATGGCGTAGTTTGTCTTGCTTCTTGCCCGCAGAAGCATCGGCGGCAACGCTGGAGAGAATCGAACTCCAGGCAAGGGTGACACTGAGCATGAGCGGAAGTATCTTCATATTTTGCAGATTATTAAGCACTTGCAGGCTGTCCGGCTTCAATCGCCCTGACAAGCCCCACGTCTGACAACGCGAATGCTATCTAGGCTTGCGCGCTTCGCAAACTTAATTAATGTTTCATCGCCTGAATGGCGGGGTAGCCAAGTGGTAAGGCAGGGCTCTGCAAAAGCCTTATGCGTCGGTTCGATTCCGACCCTCGCCTCCAA
>ERZ1292640.824-Hain-H43-02um-R1-824-length-25734-cov-12_pt1 | contig 22188 bp, 22 predicted proteins | sample MGYA00564404_ERZ1292640 | MGnify/ENA primary metagenome ERZ1292640 (study PRJEB36523, sample SAMEA6512636) | groundwater metagenome | collected 2019-01-08 | study: AquaDiva: Metagenomics assemblies of 32 groundwater samples
ACAATTGCTCTTTGACATAACCTAAAATTTATCTTTACTCCTTATAGGATGTCTTCTAAAAATTAATATCTAATTGGAAAGTAACAGTGTTCGTTAAATTACGATTATTATAAATATCATAGGCAAGTATCGCCGAGATATCTTTAGTAAAAGCCCAGGCAAAACCAGCATTAAGCGCTCCATATGAAGACTGTGTAGCCTGATAATCAACACAGAGCCATAACTTATCACTAATCTCGGTCATTGTGCGTTCCCAGGCAATCATCGGGCCCTTATTATCACGCAAAGCATCTTTATCTCTAAGCAACTTTCCATTACCAACAAAATATCCTGCTGAAAACCTGCCTAAATTAATCTTGTTTATCTCTACTGTTCTAGCAATCCTGCCATACCAGACATTGTAATTAGTCCGATTAGCTCTGGTACCCATATCATAAGCGCCTACGGCAATCGCCGGCATATACTTAAAATATGCATCTTCAGGCACGGCGAATTTAAAATTAAAATACCAAGGAGTTGAATCATAGAAAGAACCAAACCCTTTTTTATAATCAAACCCGGTTTCCGCCATAATCTTACCCAGCGGCTTCCAAAGCTTACCTAAAAGATTATCTTCCGGCTTATCCGATAACAAACTAAAAGTAAGCCCATATACCTGCTGGACATAATTATGTTGATCATAATTGTCGGCATTGGTCCCTTTAGAAGTAGTAGGAGCATAGATATCCGCGCCAATGTGGATCTTTTTATATGGCTGAATATCCGTGGAAGGCGACCAAATCAAGGTTGAGGGCGTAGCAAATGCATTTGTTAATAAAAAAGTGTAGAAAACCGCTAAAACCAATCCGATTCGTTTCATTTTTTCTCCTTGTTAAATAAAAAAACGCCTTTTAGAATCCATCTTGGATTAAAAAAGACGCCTGCGTCCAGTTAAAATAATAAGGCGCTCTATTCTCATAGAACGCCGATGTTTAAATCTTACACTGCGATGTGCCTTACATTACTACAAGTAAAAAATGTCTTAATCTGGTAACTAAATTTTGTCTAAATGTTGTTGGGCCTTAACTCTAATCTTCTGCATCAGCTTGACTACGCTGACATGAGATGTTCCCATGCGCTTACCTATATCCCTAGTGGTTAAACCCTGACTAAAATAAACCAGCAGCCTTTTCTCCTTCGGATTAAAACCATTATTCTGGATGCTTTGCACTAAAAATTTATTATGTAAATCGCCCCGGCAATCCGGAGTTGACCAATATGGACCCAAGATATCCTCTACCGTCCCTTCATCATTAGTGCTTAGAGCCGCGTCAATACTAATAATATTAGAACGCTCATTTACTTTACGAATATAATTCTTCAGGTGAAAATAACAACCCTGTAAAATATAGCTGTCGGTTTTATCATTTAGCGTACCTTTGAGAAAATTACTCCAAAGGTGGATTGAAGCCTCCTGATACAAGTCATCATGGCTAAAGGAACGGTAATGTCCGTTTAACTTATAGGCAATCCGCTTAATTGTCGGTGATAGTTTTTTGTGTAACTCTTCGAAACCCATAACTAACTCCCTCTATAAAACAAAAGGCACCCCCACCCCTGTATCGGGCAAGGACGCCTTAGTCCTGACAAATAAAAAAGCCTTCCGGCAAAACCTAAATCACCAGAAGACTTCTGTGTCTTTTGCTACAACGCTGTAATCTATTTAAAGTATATCACAACCTTTAGCGCTGTCAAGTAGAAGCTGATTATTTTTTACCCCGAATATCCTTGGCCAGAATAATAGCCTCGGCTACTTCCCGCATAGATTTACGCATATCCATGCTTTGTTTTTGAATTAAACGATACGCCTCAGAAGGCGGGATATTAACTTCTTGAGAAAGAATATCCTTGGCCCGCTCAACTAATTTACGCACGCTAAGAGCTTCTTCTGCCGAACGCGCGCGTAAATCTAGTTCCGCATTTTCAATCGCCAGCGCGGCCTGATTAGCCAAGGCCGTCAGGAGATCCAATTCATGTTTAGAGAATTTATGTTTTTTAGAAGTATAGCAGTTAAGCACCCCGATAACTCGCCCTTTTACCGCTAAAGGAACACAGGCTAAAGAACATAAACCTTCTTTCTTAGCTATATCCTGATTTAAATAACGCGCGTCCGCTTTAACATCAAGGATACAAATCGGTTTATTATTTTGCGCCACCACGCCGGCTATGCCCTGGCCTAAGCGGATATTCGGCTTCTTATTATACGCCTCAGAGATTGATTGCGTCGCTTTAACCACTAACTCTTTTTTATCCGGATCAAGCAGCATTAAAGAAGAGATCTTAGAATTCATAATTTCAGCGGTGACCTGGACCACCAGGCGCAACAACTCTTCCAAATACAGGCCGGAAGTAAGCAAATTAGCGACTTTAGAGATCGCTTCAATCTGTTTGACATAAACCTGAAAATTGTCTTTTTTAGCCGCCATTATTTCCTTCTTTCTAAGAACCTTTTAATCCTCAACAAAGCTTCTTTTAAATTATCCATACTGGAAGCATAAGAAATCCTGATATAACCTTCGGCGCAGAGGCCAAAAGCCGTGCCCGGAACCACCGCCACTTTTTCCTCTTCTAATAATTTACGCGAAAAATCCAGAGAAGATAGGCCGGTGCTTTTAATGCAGGGAAAAACATAAAAAGCCCCCTGAGGCCGCGAGCATTTTAATCCTAAAGAATTTAATTCGGTTACCATAAGCTCTCGCCTACGGTTATATTCGCGCTTCATCTGCTCAACTGACTTTCGGCCGCTGACCAAAGCCTCAGCTGCAGCCATCTGGCTAGTTATCGGCACGCACATAATCGTATATTGATGAATCTTAGTCATTGCCGCGATAATTTCTTGCGGCCCGCAAGCAAACCCTACGCGCCAGCCGGTCATCGCATATGATTTAGAAAACCCGTTAAAATAAACCGTATTATTTTTTGCTTTCGGTAAAGTCGGAAAAGCGATATGTTCAAAATCATAAGTCAGGTCACCATAAACCTCATCGCTAATGCAAAGAATTTTATGTTTTAATAAAACTTTATTTATCTCCTGTAGTTCCTTGCGGCGGTAGGAAACTCCACTAGGATTAGTAGGATAGTTTAAAATAATGCCTTTAGTTTTTTTATCAATATGTTTTTCCAAAAGCTTGGGCGTAATTTTAAATCCATCTTTTGAGGTATCAATATAAACCGGCGTGCCGCCGGCAAGCTCGGTCACCGGGCCATAGGAAACATAGCTGGGCTGAGGAACCAATATTTTATCACCCGGATTAACGATCGACCGTAAAATCAGATCCAAGCCTTCGCTAACCCCGACAGTAATTAAGATCTCTTCATCCGGGCAGTAATCCAGGCTGTATTTATTTTTTAAAAAACGGCTGATTCCCAGGCGCAATTTATAGAGCCCCTTATTGGAGGTATAGCTGGTAAAACCCTGCTCCAGAGAATAAATTCCGGCCTCACGAATCTGCCAGGGAGTGACAAAATCCGGCTCACCTACGCCTAAGGATATAACCTCTTTCATCCCCAGCACCAGGTCAAAGAATGCCCGAATTCCGGATGGCTGCATTTTTTCTACGATTTTTGATATTTTCATTTGAAATCTTGGGGACGGTTCTCTTTCGAGAACCGTCCCCTTGTTTTAATACGATATGGCTATCCTTTGATTCTGCGGCTTTTGTTTTAAAATCACTCCGTCTTCTTTATATTTCTTCAATAAAAAATGCGTGGCTGTGCCGCGCACATTCTCCAGGCAGGAAAGTTTCTCCGCCACAAAATTAGAAACTGTATGTAGATTCTTGCCTTCCACCACCACCAATAAATCATAGGTTCCGCTGATTAAATAGCAGCTGGTTACTTCAGGGAATGAATAGATCCGCTCGGCAATTTTCTCAAAACCCAAATCCTTCTGCGGAACGATATTTACCTCAATCAAAGCCCTGACCTCGGATTCGCTTTCTTTAATTAAGTCCTTATTGATTACCGCTTTGTACTTTAGAATTGCTCCTTCTTTTTCAAATTTCTTAATCGCTTTTTTTACATCGAGCGGTTTTTTGCGGGTCATTTTAGCGATATCTTCCACGCTTGCCCGGCCATCCTTTTCCAAAATCTCTAATATCTCATCCATCTTCGATCCTCCTGCTAAATATGGCAAATGTTGGCGCCTTTTCTTTTATGTTCGGAATTCCTAAACATCCCCTTTACTTTTTTAACTTTGCTAATGCTTAGTACCTGTTCTTTATTATTACATAATCTATCCAGGATATCATCCAATTCATCATAGGTAATCCCCATCTCCCCTTCGTCAGTCTGGCCTTGCCAAAGCCCGGCAGTCGGCGGCTTAATAATAATGCTCTCGGGGATATTTAATTCCTTGGCCAGCGAACGCACCTGACGTTTAAATAAATCCGCGATCGGCAAAATATCCACTCCGCCGTCGCCGTATTTGGTAAAATACCCGACTAAAAGTTCAGACTTGTTTCCGGTGCCACAGACCAGGTAATTTAATTTATTAGCAAAGTAATAAAGCGTGTTCATCCGCAGGCGCGGCTTAAGATTGCCTCGCGCTAAACTTTCTGCTTGGGGCAAAACCTTTAAGAAATTATTATACACCGCCGAAAGATCCACTAACCTTGAGTTAAGCTTAAGTTTTCGGGCAACTAAGCGGGCATCTTTGAGATCCTGGGCATTGCTATTGCAAGGCATAAAAAGAACCAGCAGATTATTCTTACCCACTGCCTTTTTACATAAAGCGGCAACCACGGCCGAATCTATTCCTCCGGAAAGCCCTAAAACAATACCTTTAGCCCCGGCATCTTTAACCTGCTTTTTAACCCAGGAAACAATTCTATTTTTCATGTTCTAAACTCCGCAATTATTATTTTCCTATGTTTAAAAGATAATGAATGGATTATATACCACTAAATACAGAGGGTCAAGGGAGATATTAGAATTTACCGGTTATACTGACCGAACCGACGTGAGCTTTGTAATCATTGAAAGAGGTAGGATAATCTTCGTTATAAGCATAATAGGAATAGCCGAGTTTGAGCAGAATATTTTTGATTAATTCGCGTTCAATGCTGGCTGATCCGGCTACAGATTTGGCGATCTGAGAACTCCAAGTCTGGAATTGCCCGCTTAAGGTCGTTTTATCATTTAAAGCATAATTAAACGAACCAAGAATACTCGAGGAATCATTATTAGTAGGTTCATCCGTAGGAGTATGCGCCACAGTATTATCCGCCGAAGGAGTCCTTAAGCTCATCTTCTCAACTGAATAAACGCAATTAAAATAAAGCTTATCCGTGGGAGTAATCGTGGCTGAAATACTGGTTGAATGGTCATCTAAAGTTCCGATTCCCGTATAAGATTCTTTCATCACATTATAATCAGTATGCACTGACTGGTATTTTGCTCCGAAGGAAACAAACTTACCGAGTGTAATATTCGCCCTGAGGTTATATTCATCAGTTATCTGCGTGTTATCTCCGAGATAGCCCGGATATTGAAAATATGTTTGCGGAGCTGAATGATGAGCAGTTTCCTCCTTAACATCAACGTCGTTGGTATAATTATTATCTCTATTCTTTCTTTTATAGTTAGCCGAAATAAATAACTGTTTAAGCGGCCGGGTATTTATTCCGCAGCTGTAATTTTCCTTAAAATAAAGCGCTTTACTCTGCCAGTTTAAACCATTATCACCGGTATAGTCATACTCTCTGCCAACCTCTGAATAGTTCACTTTAGACTGCTCGGCGCTTGCCTCAGCGTAAAGACTGGTCCTGGGTATACCTTTATAAGTCAGATTAACCGTCTCTCCAGTATTCGATTCACTCACATCACTATTTTCACTATGTTGAGTGCCCCAACCGGCAAAACCGCTGTCGCGTATATATTCAGAAGAGCTGGAAATATCCGACTCCCGGTAACGCAAAGTCCCTCGGCACATTAAGTCATCCAATATTTTTAGATTCATCCCCCAGTTTATTGCTTGAGCATTCATGTCGCTATTAGCTTCTCCGTTATAGTAATTGAACGTATCTGAGACTGTCCCGTTAGCTCCGAGAGCCTGAGCGCTATACTGGTCGCGGCTGGAACTTTTATTCAAAGAATATCCTAATTTCAGCTGCAAAGTATCTTTGATTTTCGTATCTGCCGTAAAATTTGTCGTAGCTATTTGCGCAGATGGTTCATTCTTGGTCTCTATTGTCTGTAAAACAACGTTATCACTCATTTCATTAACATTATTGCCGGATTCATCATCGCTGAATATTTGATACTGCTGGCTAAGGCTAATATTTATTCCCTTAATCATCGCTTCAGCCCCTACTCCAAAAGTATCGGTTGTCCAATTAATATCCTTGGACCAGGGGTAAGTAAATTTAGAAACAGTCGGCGGAGTCCCGGTATCAGTTACCATGCCTCGAGTAGCCAGCGGCATTTCTCCAATACGCGCCATGTGATCATAATTTAATGTGAATTTAGGTATCTCCGGAAGAGTTAAAGCCAGCTCAAGAGCAATATTAGAGCGGTCAGTATGCAGGTTTTTATCCAACTCATAATAGGAGGGCACAACAGCAACTGTAGGAAATTCAAAATAATCTCCGGAATCATCATAATATTTCCGGTAGGCATCATAACTAAGGCGCACGTAGCCAAAATCCTCTTTGCTAAGATTCAACAGAAAATCATAATCCGTATCCGAGGTACCGCTAGCCTCCAACACCAAATGTTTACCGTCTTTAAACTGCTGATTCAAATAAAATTCCTCTAAGCCGACAGTCGCGTTGCGCTTCATCCAGTTATCCTCCTGGAATCTTTTCCAGTCGCCGCTGACTGTGGCAATACTCCCCCCCACCGTGGCTAAATTTCCCTCGGCCCAAACTGAAGATATCAGTAAACCACTAAATACACAACTTAATAAAAATAGGATGAAATTTCTTCTCATTACTTACCTTATCTCCTAATAAACTCTACGGATGACACCCGCAACCGGTCATTCTAATATTAGCCTGAATAAGCCGGGGATGAAAATTAGAACCGTGCACATCCACATGACAAGATACACAAGTCATTTTACCATAAGCTGTTGCATCCGGCAAATTTGCCGTCGCATTATGCCAATGTGGCCATTTCCCAAAATACATGCCTGCATTATTGGCAGCATTTACAAAATTATAATTTTGCTCATAATGGCATTTTAAGCAAAGATTATTATCTTTGGCTTGCAGCATCTTATCATTAACCGAGCCGTGCACCTGATGGCAGGTTTCACACCCTTCGCGCATAGCGCTATGCTCAAAAACATAAGGGCCTTTTTTCTCCGGATGGCACTTAAAACAAACATCATTATGCTCATCTAAAGAAGTGGTGCTTCCCGGCAAGGCATCCTCGCCATGAACACTGTGGCAATCCGAGCAACTTACCTTACCTTCAATCACCGGATGATGGTATTGCAGATTAAACTGGGCTTTCTTTTCTAAGTGACAATTAAAACACATCTGAGGATTCTTGCGCGGATTAATAATAAAATCTATTTTACCCTCTCCGGCGGCATCCACATGCTTGCTTCCGGCGCCATGGCAGGACTCACAGCCTTCGCCAGCAGGGTTTTTCTCTTTAATCGCGAAATGCCCATGAATACTTTTTTTAAAATCAATCGCCTGTTTCTGATGGCACATCGCGCAGGTCTCCGTGCCGACAAATTCCGCTCCGGGGACATTCGCCGGATAGACCTTATCTACGCGAGCGGCATATGCTAAAGTAAATGCCAAAAAAAACAGGGCTATGGCGGATAGTCCTGTAATAAAATTAATGAACTTCTTAGTTGTGGTCATGACAAACTACCTTCTACGCTTATTAATTATACCAATACTTACCCTTGTATTAAGTGCCTATTTAACTACAAAATTTGAGTAAAAGCAAGCTTTTTTTAACTTAATTCTTCAGGATGATGTTTGACTACCTTGGCCTCAACCATATAAATCACATCTTCGGCAATGTTAGTGGTATGGTCGCAGATACGCTCTAAATACCGGGCGATAAGTATCAACGCCACAGCGCGGTCTGCGGTTTTAGGATCACGCGCCAGATATTCATTAACTAGCTCATCCTGCACCAAATTACGCAGCCGGTCGGCTTCGGAATCCGCTAAAACCACTTTCCTGGCCAACTGCGCATCCCTTTTAACAAAAGCGTCGATAGCATCCCGCACCATATTTTGGGCTACCTGGGAAAGCTTGGGAATATCCACTAACGGCTTAAGTAAAGGTTTCTCCATTAAGCCTAAAGATTTTTGCGAGATATCTGCTGCCATATCAGCAATACGCTCAAGCTCGGTATTAATCTTCATCCCGGTGGTAATATACCTTAGATCGCCTGCCATCGGCTGATAGCGGGCAATAAGGTCAATACATTTCTCGTCGATTGCCAACTCAAGGTCATCAATCTTATTATCCGTATCAATTACATCTTGCGCTAAGTGTTTGTCGCGATTTTTCAACGACTCAATAGATTTAAAAATTGCCTCCTGGGCAAACACCGCCATCTTCAAAATATCTTTATGCAGTTCCTTTAATTCTCCATCTAAATGCCTTAACATTTAATACCTCCTTGTGTACAAACACAACACCGGCGCAATTCCAATTAGCGCCGGGTGTCTAACCGTACCTACCGGTAATATAATCTTCCGTCCTCTTATCTTGCGGCCTGGTAAAAATATCCTCGGTTTTACCAAATTCAACCAACTCACCTAAAAGCATAAAACCCGTAGCATCCGAAACTCTGGCTGCCTGCTGCATATTATGTGTAACGATTATTATAGTATAATTATTCTTCAATTCCCGCATTAATTCCTCGATGCGGGCGGTGGCTTGCGGATCAAGCGTAGAGCAGGGCTCATCCATTAAAAGAATATCCGGTTTAACCGCAATCAATCTGGCAATACAAAGCCGCTGTTTCTGTTCCAGTGATAATGTCAGCGCGGATTTGTTAAGCTTATCTTTTAATTCATCCCATAAAAGTACGCTTTTTAAGCTATTTTCAGCCACCTCATCAAGTTTTAGCCTGGTCAATCCTTCAGCATGCACCTTCTGGCCAAAAACAATATTTTCATAAATAGACAGCGGAAATGGATTAGGCCGCTGAAAGACCATGCCCACCTTCTTACGTAAACTTACTAAATCCGTCTTGTCTGAAATAATATTCTCGGCGTCGATAACCACCTCACCGGTTGTGCGCACACCTTCAATCAGGTCATTCATCCGGTTAAATACCCGCAGCAAAGTTGACTTGCCGCATCCCGATGGGCCGATCATCGCGGTAATCTGCTTTTGAGTAAAATGCGCGTTGACATTGATCAACGCCTGGAAATCACCGTACCATAAATTTAAATTACTTACCAAAATATTCGCCATTATCCGAATTTTCCTCTAATATAACCGTCAGTACGCTGATCACTTGGTGCCGTAAACATCTTTTCTGTCTTGTCCAATTCTACTAACTCCCCTGACAAAAAGAAAGCCGTGCGGTCACCGACCCTAGCTGCCTGTTTAACATTATTAGTCACTAAAACTATCGTATAGTCTTTTTTTAACTTTAACATTGCCTCTTCGACTTTAGCGGTTGAGATCGGGTCCAGCCCGGAGCAGGGTTCATCGAATAAAATAACCTCAGGCTCAACTGCCAAAGTCCGGGCAATACAAAGGCGTTGCTGCTGGCCGCCGGATAATTTAAATGCCGACACACTTAACCTGTCCTTAACCTCATCCCAAAGATAAGCTTCTTTTAATGAATTCTCCACGATCTCAGTAATTCTATTGCGATTCTTGTTTCCGTGCATCCTGACGCCATAGGCTACATTTTCAAAAATTGATAGGGGTAAAGGTAAGGGTAAAGCAAAAACCATACCTACTCTTTTGCGCAAACTTTCAATATCAATTTTTCTTATATCTTTTTGGTCAAGCTCCAATAAACCGTTCATTTTAAAATTAGAATTTAAATCATTCAGGCGATTAAGCATCCGCAAAAAAGAAGTTTTGCCGCTATTTGATGGCCCGATTACGCTTAGAATCTCATTGGCCTCTACTTCAATGTTAACGCTTTTTAAAGCATGGATCTGGCCAAACCAAATATTTAAATTTTTAACGCTGAACTTTACCATTTTTTCTTTTTCCTAAAATTATAACGAATAATTATAGCCACTAAATTCATAAATAAAACCAAAGATAACAAAACTAAAGCCGTGCCATAGCGTACCTTTTCATCAACATTAGGTACCTGAGTTGAAATTACATACAAATGATACGGCAAAGCCATTGCCTGATCAAAGATAGATTTGGGTAATTGCGGTAGATAAAAAGCTGCCACCGTAAAAAGAATCGGCGCGGTTTCCCCGGCGGCGCGTCCTAGCCCCAGGATCGTTCCGGTTAAAACTCCGGGGATAGCGTTGGGTAAAACAATGTGCCTTATCGTTTGCCATTTGCTTGCCCCTAAAGATAAGCTTACTTCGCGAAATGACTGCGGCACGCTTTCTAATGCTTCGCGGGAGGTAGTAATAATTATCGGTAAAATCATAATCCCTAAAGTAAGCGAGCCGGATAATATCGATGCGCCGAATTTTAAGAATACGACAAAAAGCGCCAAACCGAATAAACCGTAAACTACCGAAGGCACTCCGGAAAGGTTGACTATTGCCAACCTAATTATGCGATTAATTATATTATCTTTTGCGTATTCACTTAAATAAATTGCCGCCAGCAAACCAATGGGCAAAGCAAAAATTATCGCGCCCATTACAAGGTACAGAGTTCCGATAATCGCCGGAAAAATACCTCCGGTACGCATTCCCTGGCGCGGAATATCCGATAAAAATTGCCAATTAATTGCCGGCAGGCCTTTCTGGATAATAATTACTACAATCAGGCCGACTGGAATGACAATTAAAAGTGTTGCCAGAAAAAGAAAGAAGAAGGCGATTTTTTGCGATCTTTGCGGGTTACGCATTAACGGTTCCTCTTATGTAAAAATAAATCCGCGGTGACATTAATAATAAAACTCATAATAAATAAAACTATACCGATAGCAAATAGGGCAAAATAATGCTCACTGCCCACCACCGCCTCCCCCATTTCCGCGGCAATGGTTGCCGTAAGCGTACGCACCGGCACCAGGATACTTTGCGGGATAACCGCGGCATTTCCGGTAATCATCATCACCGCCATTGTCTCGCCGATTACGCGGCCAATACCCAGCATCACTGCCGCGACAATTCCGCTTGATGCCGCCGGAAGCAGAACCCGGTAAATCGTCTGCCAATGTGTTGCTCCTAAGGCAAAGGCGCCTTCCTTATAGCTTTTGGGGACAGAATAAAGCGCGTCTTCGGCAATCGAGACTATCGTCGGCATCGCCATAAAAGCTAAGATTATCGAACCTGATAAAGCGGTCAAACCGGTAGGCAGATGAAAAGTAGATTTTACCCAGGGGACCAATGTTACCATTCCGATAAAACCTAAAACCACGCTGGGGATAGCCGCTAATAATTCAATTCCGGCTTTTAAAATTTCTTTAATTTTTAAAGGGGCAATCTCGGCGATATAAACCGCGCAGGCTACGCCTATAGGAATAGAGATAATTGCCGCTCCTAAAGTTACCAGCAGTGAACCGAAAATCAACGGCAAGATCCCCAGATGCGCGGGCTCAGAAATGGGATACCAGCTTTTACCGAAAAGAAAATTACCCGGGGTAACTGATTTAAATACGGATAGCCCCTCTTTGGTTAAAAATAAAAAGATCAGAACGACAAAAAATATGGAAGCCAACCCGCAGATCAGAATTAGCTTCTCAATAAAAAATTCTTTAAGCTTCCTCATATTTTATTTTTTTACCGGAACAAAATCCGTTTTAATTACGATATCCTGGCCTTCCTTAGAAAGGATATAATCAACGATTTTCTTAACCAACCCCTGAGGCTCTCCGTTAGTATAAAGAAAAAGCGGCCGGGATATGGGGTATTTACCGCTTAAAACATTATCAATGCTAGGATTAACATATTCAGAGTTAGTATCCTTGGCAACAGCAACAGGTTTTTGTTTATTTGAAATATAACCCATACCATAATAACCGATAGCCGAGGAGTTCCCGGAAACTTCATCGGCGATTGCCTGCGAGGAAGATAACATTAAGGCGCCCGGAGCAAATTCTTCGGTACCGCTGGCGTTGCCTTTTCTTAACACGTGCTCTTTAAAATAAACATGGGTTCCGGAATTGACTTCACGTGAAAGAATGACTATCTTCTCGTCTTTACCTCCTACCTCTTTCCAATTGGTAATACTACCAGTAAAAATCCCTGCTAATTGATCCACGGTAAGATTACTTACCGGGTTAGCAGGATTAACCACAACCGCCAAGCCATCTAAAGCCACCTTAATTTCAAAAGGATTGTTCCCTTTTTGTTTAGCCAGAGCGATCTCTTTATCCTTGATATTTCTTGAGCTCATCGCAATATCGCAAGTTCCGCTGATTAAGCTAGATAACCCGGTTCCTGAGCCGCCGCCGGTTACCGCCACAAAATCCCCGGGATTCTCTTCCATATATTTTTCCGCCCAGGCCTGGCCAAGATTAACCATCGTATCGGAACCCTTAATCTGAATGGAATTCTTATTTCCTGCAGCGTAGGCTGGAACTGTCAACATAAACGTAACTAAAATAAATAAACACTTTTTAAACATTTTAATCCCCCTTATTGCTTATAATATAGATTAACTACATTATAGCTGTATTAAGTTAATGTTAAATCTAGGTAAATTTTAGAAAACTAGCTTTAATTTGGTTCCGAATACATTTGTATCTATCCACTTCACGCCGGTTTTTACGGTTCTAAACATATAATAAATTTCGCCTTTCAGATTTTTAGTGATACTCACCGCAAGCCCCGCAGTCGACCTGTTTTCACTTAGCCTCTGCCCATCGTCAAAGAGAATAAATATTTCATCAGCCACAAACGGCTGAAACTCTAGCTTAGTAAATTTCCACGGAGCTTTTATCGTCAACTTATTACGATATTTCCAAGTATCATCTTTATAATCAAAATGGTTATATTCAAACCGGCTGCGGTCATCATACTTAAATCCGGCAAACTGATTAGAGAAAGTAACTGCAACATAGGGTTGGTTTTCTACTAAAAACTTCCCTCTTGTTTTGTTAAGGATATGCCGGTATCCGCCGCCGGCATTCCAATATTTATTCAGATTATAAAATATCCCGATATCATAATGCTGATAGTAGAATTCTTTTACGTTGTCCCCCCAGCGGAATTCCTGTTCAAATGCCAGCTTTAAATCTTTCTTAAGCTGCATTTCTTCCACATCGGTATTCCAAACCTGAAAATCACCGTCATCATAAGCATACGCATTCACTGCTAAAAACAAAACCACTCCCATCACAACCAGAAATATCTTCTTCATTTTTCTCTCCTAATAAACCCGTTATTTTTAAATTCTGTCAAAATAAGAATACCTCTAATAATACTGCTCCGCTAAATTTCACCTCCTCTCTTTTTAATCCTAAGAAGAGTATAGGAGGATGCGGTTAAATCTACTTCAAAGATAGATAAAATCTAGGTAAAGTTTTATTTGGGGAGTATAAACCAAAATCTTGAACCTAATCCTTCGGTACTTTCCACTCCGACACAACCACCATGCAGTTCAATAATATGTTTAACGATAGATAAACCCAGGCCGGTGCCCCCGAGCTGGCGCGAGCGGGCTTTATCCACGCGATAGAAACGCTCAAAAATACGGGAAATATCCTTTGCCGGTATTCCTGAGCCTGAATCCTCTACAACAATCTTTATCCTATCGCCAAGCTGTTCAGAATAAATCTTCACGAAACCTTTTTCCTTATTATATTTAATCGCGTTATTAATCAGGTTAGCAAAAACCTGCTCAACCTTACTCTTATCAGCAACAATCTCTAATCCTGGCGCTAATGCAGAGCTGGCCTCTATTTGCTTCTTTTTTGCTTGAGAGTTAAGCCCCAAAATAACTTCATTAACCAGCCCGGCTAAACCAAATTTATCTTTCTTTAACACAATTTCATTTGATTCAATATGCGAAAGGTCGAGTAAATCATTAATCAAAGCATTCAACCTATCCGCGTGATCATTGATTATTTTAAGGAAATTAAGGCTATTTTCTTTATCATCAATAGCGCCCTCTAAAAGAGTTTCGACAAATCCCTTGATAGAAGTAAGCGGAGTTTTTAATTCATGCGAAACATTGGCCACAAAATCCCGGCGCATCGTCTCCAGGCGCCTAATCTCGGTAATATCGTGTATAACTAAAAGGCAACCGCTAGTTACTTGGGATTCAAAAATAGGAGAGGCATTTACTTGAAATATTTTCTGTATCGGCCAGATAAGGGACAACTCCTTAGAAACAAGTTCTCCGTTCTTTAAAACTAAGGCGATAATCTCAGCGATATCATTATTGGGAAATGCCTCAAGAAAAATCCTGCCTTGGGCGCTGCTTTGAGAGATACTAAAAATATTTTCGGCGGTAGGATTAAGCCAAAGGACACGCGTATCTTTATCTACCGCCACTACCCCCTCAACCATACTGTTGAGTATGGCATGAATGCGGTTATTTTCGTTTTCTAAAATATTAATGCGTTTTTTGAATATTTCCAGTTGGGAATTTAACTCGGAGATTTTCCGCTTTAAGCTTGAATTAAACAAATCCTACTCCTCGGCTTCAAAACGATAACCGTAATTTTTTACGGTTATAATATACTTGGATGCGGTTTTAAGTTTCTTGCGTAAAGTGCGGATGTGCACATCCACAGTGCGCGTCTGGATCTCCATGGCATGATCAAATCCCCAGATGGTATCCAGTAGATAGTCGCGCGATAAGACCCTGCCCTTAGCTTTAAGCAAAGTTTTTAAAAGCTCAAACTCTTTAGAAGTTAATTCAACCGGTTTGTCTTTGACGGTTACGGATATTTTTGAAAAATCTATTTTTAAATCGCCTGCCTGGAATATTTCCGGAGGTTTATCCTTATCATTTACCCTACGTAAAACCGCTTTAATCCGGGCAATCAACTCGCGCGGGCTAAACGGCTTAGTAATATAGTCATCCGCGCCTAATTCTAAACCCACCACTTTATCCGATTCCTGACTTTTAGCGGTAAGCATAATTATTGGAATAGAACAGGTCTTGCTTTCTTTTTTTAAGGCCTTGCATACTTCCAAGCCATCCATTCCCGGAAGCATTAAATCCAACAAAATAAGATCCGGATGCTGGCGCAAGGCTAAATCCTGAGCATCCTCTCCGTCACTGGCATCAATAACCTTAAACCCTTCTTTTTCAAGGTTATACCTAAGCATCTTAATAATGTCTTTTTCGTCTTCAACAATTAATATCTTTTCTTTCACTTTTGATTACCCCGGCAAACATTCACGCATACTCCGCAGACAAACTGCTCAGCTTGGCGCTGTTTTTGAAAGCTTTTAAGCTTTTCAAAGCATTTAACATGATCAAAATCCGCGGGATTATCTCCAATTGCCCCTGACGGGCATATCTTAACACAAACCCTACACTCCCCACAATCTTTTTTACTCGGCTGATCTATCGCCAACGGCAGATTAGTCAATATCGAAACCAGCCGAAACTGGCTGCCTAATTCTTCATTAACCAAAAGATTATTCCTGCCAATCCAGCCTAAACCGGCTAAGACACCTAATCTTCGATGCGAAAGATGGCCAACATTTTTCTCCCAATCAATGATCTGCGTTGCAGGTACAGCAAGCGCTAAAAGACCTCTTTTCTGGATTATATTGCATACTCTTAAAGCTATATGGTCTAGAAAAGAATTTACGATTTTATAATGATGAAAATATAATTTAGTCGGCACAATATCGATTTCCGATAACACCGCGCCAGATAGCATCACCCCTAAGCAGATGGCTTTATCCAGGCGTTGAGCGACTTTAGAAGAAATCTTAAATTCATCTCTTACTGCACTTATATCGGCAACGCCGAAAAGGTCGATGCCTTGGTCAACGCAGAATTTCCTTAAATCCAGATAATTTGTATCTTTATCCATGAGCTTTCCTTAAATAAACCATCAAAAGTGATATGGCTGCCGGAGTCACTCCCGAAATACGCGAAGCCTGGCCCAAATTAAGCGGCCTAAACTTGGCCAACTTTTCTCTAATCTCCCGGGATATTCCGGATAAACTGCTATAATCAAAATCTACCGGCAATTTAATTTTCTCTAAATGTTCAAATCGCTCGACGTCTTTAAGCTGCCTCTGGATAAACCCAGCGTATTTTACCTCAATTTGAATCTGCTGCCAAGCAGATTCGGATATCTGGGGCGGGAATTTATAGATTTTCTTTAAATCTTTAATCGTTATTTCCGGGCGCCTTAATAATTTTTCCAAGTGAGCTTTTCTTAAAAAAGCTAAACCCTCTTTGATACCTTCAGCTTTCTTGACTGTTTTTCGATAAACACTTTCTTTAACTAATCCTAAATCAAATCCCCTCTTGGCCAGGCGCAGGTCCGCATTATCCTCACGGATAATCAGGCGATATTCTACCCGGGAAGTAAACATACGATACGGTTCGAAAGTCCCTTTGGTCGTTAAATCATCAATCAGCACTCCGATATAGCTGCTGGGGCGGTCTAAAATTAAAAGATCTTTATTCTTTAGGCGTAAAGCGGCATTAATTCCGGCAATTAAACCTTGGGCAGCCGCCTCCTCATAACCGGTCGTGCCGTTAATTTGGCCGGCTAAAAAAAGATTCTTAATTAATTTAGTTTCTAAGCTAGGGAAAAGCTGTGTGGAATCAACAACTGTATGTTCAATACCATAACCAAAACGGATAACCTTGGTTTTCTCCAGGCCGGCAATAGAATGCAAGAGCTTAAGCTGCGCATCTTCCGGCAGGCTGGTCGATATGCCGTTAGGATAAATTTCATCCACCCCTAAGCCTTCGGGTTCCAAAAATACCTGATGCCGCTCTTTATCCGCGAATTTAACAATCTTATCCTCGATGGACGGGCAATACCTGACCCCGGTGGCTTTAATTATCCCGGCATAAAGCGGCGAACGGTCTAGATTAGCCCGGATTATCTCATGAGTATTTTTATTGGTATAAGTAATATAGCAGGGAACTTGCTTTTGTTTTAGGTTTTTAGTCGAGAATGAAAATGGCTTCGGAATTAAATCACCTTCCTGAATGATTAGATCCGAGAAATCAATGGTATGTTTATTCAAGCGCGGGCAAGTCCCGGTTTTAAAACGTAGGAGATTAAAACCTAAACTTTTTAAATTATCTGCCAGGCCGATAGAAGCTCGTTCATTGATCCGGCCTCCGCTGTGGTGCTTTAAACCTAAATGAATTACTCCATCTAAAAATGTTCCCGGGCAAATCACGACACCTTTAGCGCGAATCTCTCCTTTATCGGTAACTACTCCTAAAACTAAGCCATCCTCAATGATTAACTTCTTTGCCTCTGCCTCTTTTACCGTTAAGTTTTTCTGATGTAAAACTAGCCTCTGCATATACCGGCTGTATTTATGCAGATCAATCTGGGCCCGCGATGACTGCACCGCTTCGCCTTTTGAGGAATTAAGAATACGAAATTGAATTGCACAAGCATCGGCAGCTTTTCCCATCTGCCCGCCTAAAGCATCAATTTCTTTTACCAATTGCCCCTTACCCACCCCGCCGATAGCCGGATTACAGCTCATCCTACCGATAGAATTAATATCTAAGGTGAGCATAAGGGTTTTTACGCCCATCCGGGCGCACGCCAGGCTAGCTTCAATACCGGCATGGCCGGCACCGATAACAATTACCTCAAAATTTTTCATGGGAGTATGATTAGAAACTAGGGGACGGTTCTATTTATGGCAATTAGAAACCTTATAAATAGAACCGTCCCCGGATTTTAGCACTTAGAATAACCGCAACCGTGGCACTTAACACAACCTTCTTCGTGGCGCAAGGCGCCTCCGCAATCAGGACACATACCGACAATATTTACCTGCTCATCTAAATCTGTTGTCTGTAATTGATCATCATGCGAATGTTTCATCGGAATAGCAACTGAGTCTGCGGTTAGCGCCACAACCGGCTGCGTATTAATTAGGCGACGCTCGATAACCCGGGCAATCGCATCAGCGCAAGAAAATATTCTCTGGCCCTTTTCCCAGGAAGGAGACGGGCAGCGGATATTACGCAATTGCTCAATAATCGATTTTACTTCGATGTTAGCGCGGAAGGCTAAAGAAACTAAACGACCGGTTGCCTCTAGCTGAGACGCGGCGCATCCTCCGGCCTTACCCATCTGAGTGAATAACTCAAACGGTTTGCCGTCTTCATCGATATTGATAGTGACATAAAGATTACCGCAACCCGTAGAGACCTTGGTAGTTGTACCAATAATTACTTCGGGACGCGGGCGGGGAGCAATTTCTTTCTTAACTTCATGAATCGCCCTGACTTCCGGTTTCTCTTTAGGCTTGCCGACATTTAACACCTGCTCTTCGCGGCTGCGGTCACGATAAATCGTGATACCTTTGCAATTTAAATCAAAGGCCATAATATACGACTTACGCACTTCCTCAATCGTGGCTTCATGGGGAAAATTAACCGTTTTGCTGGTGGCATTATGCACATATTTCTGAAAAGCCGCCTGCATCCGCACATGCCATTCCGGAGCGATATCGTGGCTGGTAACAAAAATCCGGCGCACATCTTCGGGGATCTCCTTAATATCTTTAATCGATGCGCTCTCAGCAACCTTCTCCATCAACTTGAGGCTGTAAAAACCTTTCTGATGAGCAACCTGCTCGAATAACGGCTCTACCTCGACCAGCTTATCGTTATCCATAACCTTGCGATAATAGGATAACGCAAATAATGGCTCGATTCCCGAGGAACAGGGGCCGGCGATAATGCTAATGGTTCCGGTGGGAGCAATGGTGGTTAGCGTAGCATTGCGCATTTTGGTTGAACCGTCTTTTTTATCATAGATGCTTCCCTTAAAAGCCGGGAACACGCCCTTGGTCTTGCCTAGTTCCAAAGATTTTTTATTAGCCTCATCCAAAATAAATGACATCACCTTTTCAGCCAAAGCTACGGCCTCTTCACTACTATAGGGAATGTTCAGGCGGATCAATAAACTTGCCCAGCCCATAACCCCTAAGCCGATTTTACGCGTAGCCTTGGTAGCTTTCTCAATTTCCGGAAGCGGGAATTTATTCACATCGATTAAATTATCCAAGAAATGCACGGCTAAAGCCGTAACTTCTTTTAACCGATCCCAATTAATCTCACAACGCGTCCCGGATTTCTTGCACATCTGATCTAAATTTATCGAACCTAGATCGCAAGATTCATAAGGCAATAAAGGCTGTTCGCCGCAAGGATTGGTACTTTCAATCTCTCCTAATTTCGGAGTAGGATTATATTGATTAATCCGGTCGATGAAGATAATTCCCGGCTCGCCGTTTTTATGCGCCTGTTTGACGATTAAATTAAATACATCCTTACTGTTAATTTTCTGCACCGGTTTATGCGTATGCGGATCGATCAAATCATAATCTTCACCCTTAGTTAATTTCTGCATAAACTCATCGGTAATCGCCACGGAAATATTAAAATTAGTAATATGATTATTATTTTCTTTACAGGTGATAAACTCCATAACATCCGGATGGTCCACGCGCAAGATTCCCATGTTTGCCCCGCGCCGAGTTCCGCCCTGCTTAACTGCTTCAGTAGCTGCGTCATAGACGCGCATAAAGGAAATTGGGCCACTCGCCACTCCCCCGGTAGTTTTAACTACAGCGTTCTTGGGGCGCAGGCGTGAAAAATTAAATCCTGTGCCGCCGCCGGATTTATGAATAAGGCTGGTAACTTTTAAAGTTTCAAAAATCGATTCCATTGAATCTTCAATCGGAAGAGTAAAACAGGCTGAAAGCTGGCCTAGCTCTTTTCCGGCGTTCATTAAACAGGGAGAATTCGGTAAGAATTCCAGATTAACCATCATCTTATAGAATGAGTCCGCGATAAACTTTACATCCTGCTCTGATGCTCCATACTGTTTATCCGCGCTAGCGATAGCATTAGCCACGCGCACAAACAACTGCTCCGGAGTTTCGATAAGCCTGCCTTCCTGGTCTTTGCGCAAATACCTGCGCTCCAGAACCTTGATGGCATTAGGGGATAACTTGAATTCCATTTTTTCACCTCGAATAATTAGGAAGGTTGATTAAAATTACTTAAGCAATATAACAAAGCCGCTAACTGTTGTCAACAAAAAATTTTACAATATATGGGGTAGACATTTGCTTCAATATACTACTGATTGTGTTAAGAGCTTATCCGCCGGTAAAAGGCTTGCAGGACTCCCGGATGATAAGTTCTGCGGGAAGCAGAATTTTTTTCGATGTACTTTTAGCTGCGCCAATTAAACGATTTAATTCTTTAACACTCTCCTCAGCCATGCGGATCAACGGCTGCCGAACCGTAGTCAACCCGACCGGGCCATAAAGCCCGGAAGGATTATCATCAAAACCGACAATCGATAAATCATCCGGAATTTTTTTGCCTAATTCACGAACCACCGCCATTACCTCTAGAGCCATCGCGTCAGATGCGACAAATACGGCAGTTGCCGGATCGGCAGCTTTGACTAACTGCTCCGCAGCAGTTCGCGCTGCGCCGCGGGAATAATCAGTTTGAAAAATATAATCTTCTCTGACCTTAATATTATTTTTTTCCAATGCCCGCTTATAACCTTCCAAGCGCTTAGCTGCCGCCTGAGTCATGACATCTCCGGTAATGTGCGCTATTTTTTTATGCCCTAATTGGATCAAATAATTAACCGCGCTTTCTGCTCCTCCGGCATTATCAATGGCAATACAAGAAACGCTTAAATCATCCACATAATAATTAATTACGACACTGGGTATGCCTCTGGCCAAACTATCTTCTAATTGAGCGCGATTGCCGATAATATCGGAAAAAATTATTCCGCCTACGCCGCGTAAAGATAACGGAGTGCGCGCATCCGTTAAATGTAAAAGCAAATCCAGCTTCAAAGATTCACACATTGTGCCTACCCCGCGGATAAGCTCTAAAGCGTAGAACGAATAAAACACGCCTTCATAACGGGGAATAACCAAAGCCACTACATTGCTTTTACCGGTTGCCAGGCGCTGGGCGACAACGGAAGGCTGAAATTTTAATTCACGAACCGCGCTCATTACTTTAGCGCGATTAGCTTCTTTGACAGTACCGATTTTATTAATTACCCGGGAAACGGTAGTAATGGATACTCCGCTAACGCGAGCAACATCAATAATCGAGGAATTCTTGGATGGGGACTTTTTAGTACGTGTCATTTATTTTACTGTGTCATTGCGAGCCCGGAGGGCGAAGCAATCTCGCTTTGGATTGCTTCGTCGCTACGCTCCTCGCAATGACACGCATAGTAACTACTTAATATTATCGTTAATTTTTAAAGGAGCGCTGGTTCTTTTTATATCGCAAGCCGAGATGCTATCCCGGGTCTGAATTACGACAATTGTTCCTAGCGATTTACCCGCCCGGTAGACATTAAAAGAATCTCCGACTTTAACTCCGCTGGAAGCGCCTAGATCTATAACCACAAAATTATTATCGGCGTTGATTGCCAGAATCTTGCCGCTAAATGCCGGGGCAACTGTATTCTCTGAAGCCGGCGAAGATTTCACCACGATTGCCGGTAATTCTACCGACTCCCTTTTCATCTGAACAGCGGCAACCGGCCTACCGCTTCTAATGGCGTCCAATTCATTTTTAAGAGAATCGATTTGAGATATCCTGTCGGTAAGCATCGTATCCATCTCACTCAACCGTTTCTCGACCGTAGCCTTGCCTTCCTGTAAGCTCTGAACCTTTTCATCCAAAGCCACTTTACGGCTGCTCAAACTCTTGAGCTGACGGCTAATCACCTCATTTTCAGATCGCAACGTTCTCAGGCTATCTTGAATTCCGGTCTTATCATTCTTTTCCCGCACCACTTCCTGGGACATACTGTCTAAAAGCTTCTGATTATAATCCAGCTGCCTTAAGAGATCTTTTTTCTCATTACGCAAACTATTGACATCCA
>ERZ1292640.881-Hain-H43-02um-R1-881-length-24913-cov-6_pt2 | contig 22159 bp, 18 predicted proteins | sample MGYA00564404_ERZ1292640 | MGnify/ENA primary metagenome ERZ1292640 (study PRJEB36523, sample SAMEA6512636) | groundwater metagenome | collected 2019-01-08 | study: AquaDiva: Metagenomics assemblies of 32 groundwater samples
GGTGAACGATGGGGGAGGCGCGGTTTGTCGACGTGCTGATGGAGGAGCATCGCGGGTTCAAGGTGATGCTGACCGTGCTCGAGTCGATCGCCACGCGGCTGGCCAGCTACCAGCCCGTGCCGCCGACCATGGTGACCGACACGCTCGATTTTTTTGAGTACTTCGCCGATCGCCATCACGGCAAGGAAGAAGACCTGCTGTTCCCCCTGTTGGCCAGCCACGGGCTCGGCCCGGACAAGACCGTGATCAGCGCGCTGCTGTCGCAGCACGAGGCCGGACGCGCGTACGCGAAAAAGATGCGCGGCGATGTGCGCCGGTATCTGGCGGGAGAGGAGACGGCGGCCCAGGACTTCACCACGCACGCGTACGGGTATGTGGAGCTGATTCGCGAACACATCCGCATCGAGGACAACTACTTCTATCACCTTGCCGATCAACTCCTGACGCGCGCCGAGCAGCAAAGCGTCATGGCGGAGTTCGGCGGTGTGATCGCGAGCCGGGCCACGTCGATGGAGCGCCAGCGGTATCTGCGAATGCTGGAGGAGTTCCCCGGGGTGGTGGCCGGCTGGGTCTGATCCGGCCGGATCTCCGCACGCCGGACGGCCCCTCGTCTTCAGTCGGTGTCTTTCTCTGGCGCGGCTCGACGTCGAGACTCGACGTCACACGACGCGCTCATTCATGTCGGGACGCCCAGCCTGGGCAGTACCCACGCCTGCAGAATGACCCACACGATCAGAATCACAATCGGGCCGAGTATCTCCATCGGTTATTGTCCAGTTCCGGCAGGCGTGTGCTCGAGCGCCGCCAACGCACGGCGCAGGCGTTGCTCGGCTTCTCGCGCCACATCCTTCAAGGCCGGGCTGCCTCCCACGACGCCCATGGCGGCCACCGGCGCCATGGCGGCGACGACGCTGCGGTCGGGCGCAGTCTCGTACACGATGACGTTGCACGGCAGCAGCAGACCAATCTCGAGTTCGTCCTCAAAGGCGCGATAGGCCAGCGGCGGATTGCACGCGCCGAGAATCGTGTACTTGCGGAAGTCCTTGTCGAGCTTCTCCTTCAACGTCTGCTTGACGTCGATGGTCGTCAGGATGCCGAATCCTTCGTTCTTCAGTTCCTCGGTGGCGCGCAGGACGGCCTGCTCGTAGGGCAGGGCCACCTCCACAGCAATACCGTATCGAGTGTCTCTCATTTGGGTCTCCCTGCCTCCCACCTATTCTAGTCTGGCGGACCGGCGCTTCCGACGGTGGCCGGCACCAGCGGCGTCTGTGGTGGGACATCGGTGCCCACAGTCCCATGGATGCAGATACAGGCCAAATCGTCACAGATCGCGGAAACGGCCTGGTCGGTTCGTGGTTAGACGCAATGCCGTTCAGTTAACACCCTGCCGTCATTCCGGGGCCGCCGAGCGGAACCCGGAATCCAGTCAGGGCGACCACTCTGGACCCCGGTTTTCACCGGGGTGACGATATGTGAACAGTATTGTGCTTAGACGGTACAATTGGCGGCGTTGTGACCAAACGCGCGGATGTGAATCCTTCAGGCAAAGGGCGGGTGGGTGGGCGCGGGACCGACTATGCGGCCCTGGTGATCGCCGCGCAGTCGGGCAGCCAGGCGGCGATGGAACGGCTCCTGATGCAATCGCAGGAAGTCGCCTACCGGTTCAGCCTGCTGGTGTGCGGACATGCCGATGACGCCGAGGATGCCATGCAGGAAGCGTTGCTGAAAACCTACCGGCATGCCGGTCAAATCAAGGCGCCCGAGGCATTCCGCACCTGGCTGTACCGGACCGTTAAGAACGCGTGTCTGGTCAGTCGCCGCCGGCGGGCACACGAACCGGCCCAGCTGGCGTCGCTCGATGAACTGATGCCGACCGCCGACGGGGCCATACGGATAATCGACGTCGAGGACCCGGGTCGTCGTCCCGACCAGGTGCTGGAGAATCGGCGGCTGCGTGGGACCCTGCGAGCCGCACTCCAGAAACTGTCGCCCGAGCACCGGTTGATTGTCTTCCTGCGCGAAGTGGAAGGCCTGTCAACGAAGGAGGTGGCCGGGGTGGTCGGCGTGTCTGAAGCGAACGTGAAGACGCGACTGCACAGGGCACGCCTGTTCCTGCGCCAGCAACTGGAGGCGCCATGAAAACGACTCCGACGAGCCAGGATCGTTGCCGCGCCTTGCTGGAGGAGTTGTCGCGCTTCATCGACGGCGAGTTGACGGGCGCCGAGCGGAGGTCGATGGTCAGGCACCTGCACTCGTGCCCCTGCTGCCAACACCTCGCCCATGGTCTGAAGCAGACCGTGGATCTCTGTCAAAAGGCCGGAGCCACACGGCTGCCGGGCGACCTGCGAACCCGGGCCCGCGCGAGAATCACGATGCTGCTGGCCAGCGGTGCGCCTGCGCGGCGTCGTTCGTAGCGCGGCTGCGGCTGCCGGCCAACCTGGACGCTCGCCCCGCGCCACGCTCCCGACGTACACTGTGCTGGCGTATGTCTGGGGTACCGTCCCGTCGCAATCCCGCTCACGCACACTTGGCCTGGGCGACCGCTCGCGGACTGCGCGCGACGATGTCCGGGATTCTGGTCAGTGCGGTGCTGGCCGCCGTGAAGATCCTGAGTGGTGTCGCCGGCAATTCCTATGCGTTGATCGCCGACGGCGTGGAGTCCACCCTCGACATCTTCAGTTCGCTCGTGGTGTATGGTGCGCTCAAGATCTCGTCGACGCCACCGAACGAAAAGTACCCGTTCGGCTACGGACGCGTGGAGCCCCTGGGCGCCGTCGTGGTGTCGGTCGCGCTGCTGATGGCGGCAGGGGGTATCGCCATCCAGAGCGTCCGCGAGATCGTGATGCCGCATCATCCACCGGCGCCGTTCACCCTGGCGGTGCTGCTGGGAGTGGTGGCGACCAAGGAACTGATGTACCGGCGGTTGCTGCGCGAAGGCGAAGCGATTGGCAGCCGCGCCGTGCAGTCGGATGCCTGGCATGCCCGGTCCGATGCCCTGACGTCGCTGGCGGCGTTTGTCGGTATCTCGGTCGCGCTCATCGGCGGTCGCGGGTTCGAGAGCGCGGATGACTGGGGCGCGCTGGCGGCTTGCCTGGTGATCGGATTCAACGGCATCCGTCTGTTCCGCGCGGCCATGGCCGACGTGCTGGATGCGGCACCACCGGAAGACATCGAGCACCGCATCCGTATGATGGCCGGCGCGGTTCCCGACGTGAAGGGCATCGACAAATGCCGCGTGCGCCGCAGCGGACTTGGCCTGTTTGTGGACATCCACGTGATGGTCGATGGGGCCACCACCGTGCGCCGCGGTCACGACATTGGGCACGCCGTGCAGGACGCGCTCCTCACGTCACCACTAGGCGTGGTGGACGCGGTGATTCACATCGAGCCCGATCCCGACCTGCGCCGTGTCCGCGAGATGAGCTGATCTGTTCGTTTCACGCCATCTGATACGAGGCCAGCACCTTCATGTAATTGGCCCGCTCGAAGGCGGCCGGGCTCGGGCTGCGGTCCAGGCTCATGCTGCCCAACGCCTGCCGCAACGAGTCGTATTCGTGATCCTCGAGCCAGGCCCTCATGCCGTCAACCAGCGTCTTGATGTGTTCCGGTCCGTTCATCAGCAGACTCGATACGGTCTGCACGCCCGATGCGCCGGCCATCACCGCTTTCAGGGCGTCAAGCGGCGTGTGCACGCCTCCGGTCACCGCCAGAGTGGAGGACACCCGGCCGAACAACACCGCCAGCCAGCGCAGTCTCAGCAACAGGTCCTGCGATGACGAGAGATGCAGGCTTGGGAGCACCGCCAGCTCTTTCATGTCGATGTCGGGCTGGTAGAACCGGTTGAATAGGACCAGGCCTTCCACTCCGAGCGCGTCCAGTTGGGTGGCGAGGTGAGCGACCGACGAGTAGAAGGGCGACAGCTTCACCGCGATCGGGATCGCCACCGAGGCCTTCACGGTGCGGGCGATATCGACCACCCGGCGTTCCACAGCGGCTCCCGATTCACGCGGATCGGCCGCGACATGGTAGACGTTCAGTTCAAGTGCATCGGCACCGGCGTCCTGAATCAACTTCGCGTACTCGAGCCATCCTTCAGCGGTCGTCCCGTTGAGCGACGCGATCACCGGGACGGCCACCGTCTGCTTGATCACCCGCAGCTGCTCCAGGTACTGGTGCGGGCCGAGGCGGAACTGATCGCTGGGCGGGAAGTAGGACAGCGCCTCGGCGCTTCCATGGTCCAGCAGCTCCATGTGGTAGACCATGCCCAGTTGTTCGCGGGTGATCTGCTCCTCGAACAACGAGTGCATGGTAATGGCCGCCGCGCCAGCATCCTCGAGCCGCTTGACCAGATCGAGGTGGTCGACCAGGGGTGAGGCGCCCGGCATGATCGGGTGCGCCAGATTCAATCCGAGGTAGGTCGTCGAGAGGTCCATCTCACGTCTCCATGGCCCGATCCCGGACCGGGACCGGGGTGGTTTGTTGCTTGCCTAGCGCTTGGTGACCGGGAACGCCAGCTTCGACAGTTGTTCATAAATGCTGAAGCGCGTCGCCAGATCGTGTTGCGCCCGCCCCATCAAGATCTTGTACCGCTCGGGATCCATCTGTTCCACCACGCGGAACCGCATCTCGTTGGCGGTGTACTTGGACAAGTCCAGTTTCGGCGCGGCCGAATCCAGCACCAGCGGGCTGTCGCCGGTCACCGCCCGGCGCGGATCAAAGCGATAGAGCGGCCAGTAGCCAGTGTCCACGGCCAGTTTCTGCTGATCCAGACCGTGCGCCAGGTCGTAGCCATGCGCGATGCAGTGGCTGAAGGCGATGATCATCGACGGACCTGGGAACGCTTCCGCTTCCTGGAACGCCTTGACGGTTTGGACGTCCTTGGATCCGAAGGCAACCTGGGCCACATACGTGTTGCCGTAGGCCATCGCCATCATGCCGAGGTCTTTCTTGCCGGTGGCCTTGCCAGCCGTCGCGAACTTCGCCGATGCCCCGAGCGGGGTGGCTTTGGACTGCTGGCCGCCGGTGTTGGAGTACACCTCGGTGTCGAGCACCAGGATGTTCACATCGCGGCCCATCGCCAGCACATGGTCAAGCCCGCCATACCCGATGTCGTACGCCCAGCCATCGCCGCCGACAATCCACACGCTCTTACGCACCAGGTAGTCGGCAATCCGTTCGAGCCACCGGGCTTCGCCGCTGTCGATGCGGGCCAACTGCTGCCGGAGGGCCGCCACGCGCTCACGCTGGGTCGCGATGCCGGCCTCAGAACGCTGGTCGGCGGTGAGCAGACCGTCCACCAGTGTCTGGCCAATGCCCGGCGCCAGGCGCGTCAGCAGCTCACGGGCCTGCTCGATGTGCTTGTCGATGGCCAGCCGGTAGCCGAAGCCGAATTCGGCGTTGTCTTCGAACAGGGAATTCGACCACGCCGGTCCTCGGCCGTCCCGGTTGACGCTGTAGGGCGTGGTGGGCAGGTTGCCACCATAGATGGACGAGCACCCCGTGGCGTTGGCAATCATGGCGCGGTCGCCGAATAGCTGTGTCAGCAGCTTCACATACGGTGTTTCGCCGCAGCCCACGCACGCGCCCGAGAACTCGAACAGCGGCTGGAGGAACTGCACGCTCTTCACATCGGCCTTCACCTTCGTCCGGTCGACCTCGGGCAGGTCCAGGAAGAACGCGAAGTTGGCGCGTTCGGGTTCCCGAAGCGGCCGCTGCAGGTGCATGTCCAGCGACTTGTGTTTCGGATTGGACTTGTCCTTGGCCGGGCAGACAACCGCGCACAAGGTGCAGCCGGTGCAATCCTCTGGTGCGATCTGGATCGTGTATTTCAAGCCCTTGAACTCGTTGCCCTTGTAGTCCATCGACTTGAATGTGCCCGGGGCCTCCTTCAGGCAATCCGACCCATAGACCTTGGCGCGAATGGCGGCATGCGGGCAGACCATTGCGCATTTGTTGCACTGGATGCAAATAGCCGGATCCCAGACGGGAATATCTTGAGCGATGTTGCGTTTCTCCCACTGTGCGGTGGCCATGGGCCAGGTGCCGTCCACCGGGAATGCGCTGACCGGCAGCAAGTCGCCCTTGTTGGCCAGCATCAGCGCCGTCACGCGCTTGACGAAATCGGGTGCGGCATCCGAGACGACCGGTGGCAACGTGCGGCTGGCGGTGGCGGCGGCCGGCACGTCCACGGTGTGCAGGTTCTCCAGCGTCTGATCGACGGCCGCGAAGTTCTTCTTCACGACATCCGGCCCGCGCTTGCCGTAGGTCTTCTCGATGGCCTTCTTGATCTGGCCGATGGCCTGGTCGCGCGGCAGCACACCCGAGATGGCAAAGAAGCAGGTCTGCATCACCGTATTGATGCGGGTGCCCATGCCGGTGTCGCGGGCGACGGCCAACGCATCGATCACGTAGAACGTCAATGTCTTCGCGATGATCGCGTCCTGTACCTCGCGGGCCAGCGTGTTCCAGGTCTCTGCCGGCCCGAACGGGCTGTTCAACAGGAAGATGCCTCCGGGAGCCGCATAGTCCAGTACGCCGTACTTGTCCATGAACTCGTACTGATGGCACGCCACGAACCCGGCGCGCTTCACCAGGTACGACGATCGGATCTGTCGTGGGCCGAAGCGCAGATGCGAAATCGTGATCGCGCCGGCCTTCTTCGAGTCGTACACGAAATAGCCCTGGGCGAAGTTGTCGGTCTCCTCGCCGATAATCTTGATCGAGTTCTTGTTGGCGCCGACGGTCCCATCAGACCCGAGGCCGAAGAACACGCTGCGGCGCACCTCGTCTGGCTCGATATCCAGTTCCATGTCGTACGTCAGCGACAGGTGCGTCACATCGTCCATAATCCCGACCGTGAAGTGATTCTTCGGCCGGGTCTTGCCCAGCTCGTCGTAGACGCCCTTCACCATGGCGGGTGTGAATTCCTTGGACGACAGGCCGTATCGGCCGCCCACGACGACGGGATCGGTGGCGAGCGGCGACGTGCCGTCGTCGCGGGTTTCGCGAAGCGCCGCGACGATGTCGAGATACAGAGGTTCGCCAATAGCTCCGGGCTCCTTCGTCCGGTCGAGGACCGCGATCGACTTCACCGTGGAGGGCAGCACCGTGACGAAATGCTCGAGCGAGAACGGCCGGAACAAGCGGACCTTGATCAACCCCACCTTCTCACCCCGGGCCACCATCCATTCCACCGCTTCGTGCGCCACCTCAGCGCCCGAGCCCATCATCACGATGACCTTCTCGGCCTGAGGGTGACCCACGTAGTCGAACAAGTGGTAGCGCCGCCCGACAAGCCGGGCGAACTCGGCCATCACCTGATCGACCGCGCCCGGGCACTCTGCGTAGAACCGGTTACAGGCCTCACGCGCCTGAAAAAAGGTGTCGGGGTTCTGTGCCGTGCCGCGCAGTTGTGGACGATCCGGCGTGAGCGCGCGCTTCCGGTGGGCCGCCACCAGCGCCTCGGGCAGCATCGCGAGCAGGTCCTCGTCGCCGAGCGATTCGATCGTGGCGACTTCGTGGGACGTCCGGAATCCGTCAAAAAAGTGCAAGAAGGGCACACGCGCCCGCAGCGTGGCCGCCTGGCCAATGGCGGCGAAATCGTGGGCCTCCTGGACCGAGCCCGATGCGAGCAGCGCAAAACCGGTCTGACGGCATGCCATCACATCGGAGTGGTCACCGAAGATCGAGAGCGCGTGGGTGGCGACCGTGCGCGCCGACACGTGCATGCAGAACGACGTCAACTCGCCCGCAATCTTGTACATGTTCGGGATCATCAGGAGCAAACCCTGCGATGCCGTAAACGTGGTCGTGAGGGCCCCGGCCTGTAGTGCGCCGTGCACGGCGCCGGACGCGCCGCCCTCCGATTGCATCTCGGAGACCAGCGGTATAGTGCCCCAGATGTTCCGCTGATTTTTGGCGGACCATTCGTCAGACCACTCACCCATGTTCGACGATGGGGTGATGGGATAGATGGCGATGACCTCGTTGGTACGGTGAGCAACGGAGGCGACTGCCTCGTTGCCGTCGATGGTGATGTTCGACCGTGTCATGGGTGTGATATCTCCGAAAAGTGACCGGGCTGGTCCGTGGAACCGCCTAGGGCGTGCACCAGAAACGTCGCCGCTGTCCTCACGTACTGCACGCAACCTCCGTGCCCCCGTGGACAATCGGGAAATCAGCAGTTTCCCGTGCCATCCGTCCGGACGCACCTGTCTGTGCCGGATTTCCGGCAGTGCCGCCCATTATGGCCAATGCTGTTCACATAACGTCACGCCGGTGAAAACCGGGGTCCAGTGTGGTCACCCTGACTGGATTCCGGGTTCCACTGCGCGGCCCCGGAATGACGGCAGGGTGCTAACTGAACGGCATTGGCACTAAGGCGACGCGCAAGCAAGACCGTCAGATGCCCTGTTGGGGGACGCAACGGATGACGAGCCGCGAGGGTGTTGGGGGAGGGAGCCGGACGGGGACCGAGCGCCCACGCAGGCGGATGACCGCTGACGACGATCCCCCAGAGATTACTACGTCGAGATGACTTTGTGAAGATCCGCGCGAACCAGACCGTCGGTGAGCGCCCGGCAGATGGCATCCACCAGCGCCGGCTCCGGTCGCGGCAGATGGATGTGGAGCACCCGCCTTCCCGCCGCGTCCAGCGACGCCACGTCGCCCAGTGCTTGAGCCAGCTCGAGCGTGCCAAACGAAAACCCCTGTCCGGGTATCGCCACATCGGTAACGGGATCGGTGGTCAGCACCAGGAAGACGCCATTCCCGGCGCCGCCTTTGTGCAACTGACCGGTCGAGTGGAGGTAGCGCGGGCCGTAGCCGAGTGTGGTCGCCGCTCGGGTCAGCTCGCGCGCCGACTCGCGCAGCCTGGCGAGCGCCGCGGCCAGTGCGGGATCGGGGCCAACAAACGCCAGAATCGCCAGGTAGTCCCCTGGTTCAACTACCGATAAGAAGCGGCCCGCCCCGCCATCGCCCACCACCGCCTGGGCACAGGCCGAGAGCCAGGCGTACTGGCCCGCGATCAGCCTGGTTGAGGGCGGAGGAGCCAGGTGCCGGTTCTCGGCGTAATGCGCCAGCAGGCGTTGGGTCGCATCCTTGGCCTGCTGCACATTGGGCTCGTCAAACGGATTGACGCCGAGCAGCACGCCCGCGATCGCCGTCGCCAGTTCCCACCGGACGAATTCGGCGGCCAGGGCCTCGGCTTCCGGCAATTCGATCTGCGCGATCGGCATGCCGCTGGAGGCCATCTCGCGGATCTGGTCGCGGATTGCGGCGCTGGTCTGACCGACGAGACCCAGGTGCACCATCACGCGGTCAGGGCCGTAGCTGGAGGCCGCCGCGAGCCGCTCGCCAGCAATCGGCACCACGCCGTGGCCGTGCTTGCCTGTGCTTTCGGCTACCAGTTGCTCGACCCAGAGGCCGAAGCTCTCCAACGGCGGCGGCGCGGCCAGGGTCAGCTTGTCGCGGCCATGCTGCGCACCGAGTGACATGGCAGCCCCCAGCAACATCGCGGAATTGGTGCCGACGGGCCGCCCGGGGCCACACACCCACAACATGGCTCGAGCCCAATCGATCATCGCCGCCACGTCGTGTCCCATCAACGCGGCCGGTACCAGCCCGAAGAACGACACGGCGGAGTACCTGCCTCCGATGTCGGACCGATTCACGAAGATCTCGCGGAAGTGTTCGTCGACGGCGCGCCGGTGCAATGCCGTCCCTTCGTCGGTAATGGCCACAAACCGGTCGGCCCAGCGCGCGACCCCGCGCACTTCGATGCGGCTCCGAAAGTACGCGGCCATCGAATTGGGCTCGATGGTGCCGCCCGACTTGCTGGCCAGCAGAAACAGGGTGTGATCGATGTCGATGGCCTGCTCGATGGCCAGTACCGCAGCCGGGTCCGTGGAGTCGAGCATGTGAAACGCCGGCCATCCCGGCCGAACGCCGAGCATCGCGCGCATCACCTCGGGCGCCAGACTCGAGCCTCCCATCCCCAGCAGGACCACATGGGTGAATCCGCCGTCGCGGATAGCGGCGGCGAATGCGGTGAGACGCGGCACCGACTCGACCATCGAGTCGGGAGACCCGAGCCAGCCCAGTCGATTGGCAATGGTCGCCTGCACGGCGGGATCGGCCGACCACAGGGCCGGTTCTCGCGCGAACAGCCGCTCCAGGACGCGCTCGTGCGAAAGGCGTTCAAGGCAGGCCTTGACGCCATCACTCAATGGTCCCGCCCACAACGCGAATCGTCCGTCGAGTCGATCGGCGAGTGCCAAGACGGCAGGTTCTGCCGGGATGGAGTCGGAGGAGTGCATAGGCTACCTGCTCAAGGAAGCGGAGACGGACCAAGCCACATGTGGGCCAGTTCGGGCAAGGACACAGCCTATAGAATAATGGAGAGAGGGGCTTCGATCTAGATGATGAACGACGGGGTGACATTCCAGGGCATGTAGCGGGCCCGTCTTTGGGGCCAAAACAGACATGCTATGATGGAGTATTCACCGCGACAGCGGTGACGCAGGAGTATGGGCATGTCCGATACGTTCCGTGAAGCCTTGCTGCGCAAGAGGCTCGAAATCCTCTCAACCGGGGGCATTCGTCCGCTTCAGGCGACCATGGAGCACAACTCCAGGCAGGGAGATTTGGCCGACCAGGCCAACGGCAACAACGAAGTCCACATCCAGCTCAAGTTGAAGCAAACCGACGCCAAGATCCTTCAGGCGATCGACGAAGCCATTCAGCGGATTGACAAGGGGACGTACGGCACCTGTCGCGATTGCGGCGAACCGGTGTCGCCAGCCCGCCTGAGTGCGATTCCCTGGACGCGGGTGTGCATCAGCTGCAAGGAAAAGCAGAACACGTGAAACCGGCGGAACTGGTCGCCCTGCTTCAGGATCTTCACCGCGACAAACTGGCCGCGTTCCTGCGCCGCGAGGCCGGGGCGCGCCACGTCGCCAGTTACGAATTCAACAACACCTACCAGTACATCCTGAACAGGGACGACGAGCACCTGTCGTGGATCCGCGACGCGCTGATCGATCTCGGCGCCACGGCCGACGAGTCGGTCGAGACCCCCGCCGTGCCATCCACCGGCAAGGGCGAGGCTCGCGCGATGGCCATCATCGAGGCCGATGCCCGGGACGCGCGTGGATTTCTGGCGCGGTGGCGTCCCCGCATTGAACACATATCCCACGCCCGCCACCGCAAGATGCTCGAGTTGCTGATTGGCGAATCGGCCGAACAGTTGCGGTTTTTCGAACAGGCCCTGGCCGGCCGGCTCGACTTGCTGGGACGTCGCCCGGACGGGGCCGGCACAGGCGGCGGCGTCTTGTCAGCCCGCTGGGTCAACTAGACCGGAGCGTCCGGCGTGGTGCGCGTTGCCATCGCCCTTGGAAGCAACCTCGGCAATCGGCAAGCCCACCTGGACGCGGCGGTCGCATTTCTGCGGTCCATCCTGAAAGACTGGTCGGTATCGTCGTGGATCGAAACTGACCACGTTGGTGTGGGCCTGCAGCCCGCCTTCCTCAATGGTGCCGTGGCGGGTCGATGGGACGGCGAGCCCAGGCCCTTGCTGAATCTGCTCCTCGACGCTGAAGACCAAGCGGGTCGCCAACGGCCGTTCCCGGGCTCGCCGCGCACGCTTGACCTCGACCTGATCCTGTTCGGCTACCGCATCGTGGACGAACCTGGTCTCGTGGTGCCCCATCCGCGCTTCCGTGGGCGCGGATTCGTGCTGGAGCCGCTGGCGGAGATTGCTCCCGACATGGTGGACCCGGTCACCGGCCAGACCGTTTCTGAACTGTACGAGGCATTCAAGGAGACACAGTCGTGAGAGTGGCCCTTGTCCAACACCGGGCTGGTCCGGATCCGGCCATCAACATCGAGCGAGGCCTGCAGGCGCTTCGCGAGGCGGCCGCGGCTGGGGCATCGCTAGTGGCGTTTCCTGAACTGGCCTTCACCCCGTTCTTCCCGTGCTGTCAACCGAGCGGGAGGCCGCCGATCGAGATGGGGGAGCCGGTGCCAGGACCGACCACCGAGGCATTCGGCCGATTGGCGGCCGACCTTGGTGTGGTCGTGGTGCTCAACCTCTATGAGCGGGAGGGCAACCGCGCGTACGACAGTTCGCCCGTCATCGATGCCGACGGGCGTCTGCTCGGTACCACGCGGATGCTGCACATCGCGCAGATGCCGCACTTCTACGAACAGGACTACTACACGCCTGGCGACCACGGCATGCCGGTCTACGCCACCGCCGCCGGCCGCATCGGCGTGGCTATCTGCTACGATCGCCACTACCCGGAAGTGATGCGCAGCCTGGGGCTGCAACGCGCCGACGTGGTGGTCGTTCCTCAGGCCGGGACCGTGGGGGAGTGGCCCGAGGGGCTTTACGAGGCGGAGCTTCGGGTGCCCGCCTTCCAGAACGGTTACTTCACGGCACTGGCAAACCGGGTCGGCGTGGAGTCCGACATGGAGTTTGCGGGCGAGTCATTTGTGTGCGATCCGTCCGGCCGCGTGATTGCGCGGGCGCCGGCAGCGGCTGAAACGATCTTATATGCCGATCTCGATCTTGCCGAACTGCCGCGCTGCCACGCCAGACGGATGTTCTACCGGGACAGACGCCAGGACATCCTCGCTGATCTGCTGCTGCCGAAAACCTGACGTCCCGCGACTGGCCCCAGCGCCCTTGGGTCGCCGTAGCCAAAGGCGAAGGCGCCCGCTCAGCGCGACATGCCGAGCAGGCGCCTGGCGGCCGATCGTTAGCCCTTCTTGAAGACGACCTTGCGGGTCGTGTCGCCCTGGGGTCCACCCGTCCTCGCGGTGACAACGGTCAGCGTGCCATCAGCCTCGAGACTGCGGGTTTCCGTAACCTTCACCGTGGTCTCGCCCATGGTGCGCGAGTACTTGGTGACGAGCTTGTTGCCGTCCCACGTGGTCTTGCTCGTGACCTCGCCACCGCGTCCCATGGCGTTCACGCTGTCGCTGCCGTCCAGCTTGTAGACGGTCTTCTGCGTACCCTGACCCGTCACGCGCTCGATCGCGATCTCGGTTGCCGTCTGGGTGATCGTGATGTTCTGGGGGCCGGCCGGACCGCGGCCGCCCGCTGGCTGGTCGCTCTTCTCCATGTCCTGGACCCACTTCCCGGAGAAGTCGGGCTTCGCCTGAGCGGAGACGAGTGCTGGAACCGCCAATGCGATGGCCAGCAGGAAGACGAGGAACGTGAACCTTCTTGTCATGGACTCTCCTTGTTGGTTATTCGAACCGTAGCGCCTCGATGGGATCGAGCTTGGCGGCCTTTGTGGCCGGATAGAAGCCGAAGAAGATACCGATCATCGCCGAGAACCCGAACGCCAGCAACACGGCGTCGCCGGACACCGCGGTCGGCCACGTCAGAAACCTGGTGACGCCTTCGGAAATCCCGAATCCGAACGCAATCCCGATGGCCCCACCAAACAGGCTGAGCACCACCGCCTCGACCAGGAACTGCAGCAGCACGTCGCGGCCGCGTGCGCCGATGGCCATGCGCAGGCCGATCTCGCGCGTGCGCTCGGTCACCGACACCAGCATGATGTTCATGATGCCGATGCCACCCACCAGCAACGACACGCCGGCGATGCCGGCCAGCAGGGCTGTCATGGTCCTGGTGGTTTCGGTGCGCATGGCCGCCATCTCCTCGAGTGTGCGGACCATGAAATCGTCGGTGTCGCCGGCCATGATCTTGTGCCGAACGCGCATCAGGTTGGTGACATCCTCGGCGACTCTCGTGACCTCGTTGGCCGATGCCGCCGACACCGTAATGTTCTGGATGTGCTGAATTCCCATCAGCTTCTTCTGGCACGTCGTATACGGGATCATCGCGCTGTCGTCCTGATCCTCACCGCCGGTACCCGTCCCCTTGCTGGCCATCACGCCGATCACTTTGAACGGCTGGTTCTTGATCCGGACGATCTGGCCGGAGGGGTCCGCATCTTCGCCGAACAGGTTGGTCGCGACAACCGAGCCCAGCACGACCACCTTGGCGGAGGTGGTGACATCCTGCGCGGTGAAGAAACTGCCGTATTTCTGGGCCCACGAGCGGATCAAGGGCAATTCCACGTCCGTGCCCTGGATACGGGTCTGCCAGTTCATATTCCCGGCGATGATCTGGTTTCTGGTCGATACGCCTGGCGTCAAGTACTGAATCCCCTGCACTTCGGTGCGGATGGCGGTGGCATCCTCGAGCGTCAGCCTGTTGGAACCGCCGGATCCCTGGCTGACACCCATCGCCATGTAGTTGCCCGACATCACAATAATCAGGTTGGTGCCGGCCGACTTGATCTGCGTTTCGATGGACGCCTGCGCCCCCTTGCCCAGTGCGACCATCGCAATGACGGCCGCCACGCCGATGATCATCCCCAGCATGGTCAGCGTCGTCCGCATCTTGTTGCGGTTCAGCGCCTTCAGGGCGACACGGAACGTCATCAGGATTCTCATCATCGCGTTATCTCCCGGGACTGGCCGGTGCGGGTTTCATCACATTCACGTCGGGTGGTGGTAGCGCCGCCATCTCCTCGCCGGCGATGCGCCGGTGAGTGTTCGGCGAGTCGGAGACGATCAGCCCGTCGCGGAACGCGATGGTTCGCGTGCCGTACTCGGCAATGTCGTGCTCGTGTGTAATCAGAAGAATCGTGAGTCCGCGCGCGATATTCAGGCGCTGAAACACGTCCATCACTTCGATGCTCGTCCGGCTGTCGAGGTTGCCCGTGGGCTCGTCGGCCAGCAGGATCGAGGGGTTATTGATGAGCGACCGCGCGATGGCGACGCGCTGCTGTTGTCCGCCAGACAACTGGTTGGGGTGGTGGTGCGATCGGTCGGCCAGGCCCACGATGTTCAGCACGTCCTTGGCCCGTTTGTGACGCTCGCTACCCTTGACGTGCAGCCGGCTGTACAGCAGCGGCAACTCGACGTTCTCGACGGCACTGGTTCGCGACAGCAGGTTGAATCCCTGGAACACGAATCCGATCTTTTGATTCCGGATCTTCGCCAAATCGTCGCGCGACAGCTTCGACACGTCGCTGCCATTCAGGACGTACCGCCCCGAGGTCGGCCTGTCGAGCGCGCCCAGGATGTGCATGAACGTCGATTTGCCCGAGCCGGACGGTCCGGTGACGGCCACGAACTCGCCCGGCTCTACATCAACGCTGACCCCGCGCAACGCGTGCACCTGGATGTCGCCGACGACGTAGGTCTTCGTCAGGTTCTGAACGGAGATGACTGGCATGGCGTTATCGTCCTCCGCCGCCCCTGCCGCCGCCGAAGCCCGGCTGGCCGCCGGGCCGCTGGCCTGGGCCGCCCGGCATCAAGGGCGATCGCGTCGCGGCTGCCGCGGCTTGTGCCGGCGTAATCACCGCCGTCACCAGTTCCTGGCCGGGGCTCACTTCGCCACTCAACAGTTCCGTGTAGGTGCCATCGGTGATGCCCAGACGCAGGCGCACGGCCTTCAGTTGAGCGGCCGCACGAATCCACGCCCGGCCGGACGTTTCCACGACCGGCAGAGGACCAAAGAGCTGATCGATCGTTTGCGCCGCAGGCCGGTTGGCGATCGTCTGCTGGGCCTGTGCGCCCTGCGCGAAGACGCCGGTCGCCATGTCGCCGCTACGACCGCCGCGGCCTCCGCCCCCAAATCCCTGCTCGCCAGAGCCTTGACCCCGCCCGGCGCCAACACCTTGCTGACCGGTTCCCGGACCCTGTCCGGCACCCATGCCGCGAGACGGGGAGGGCGGTGTCTGCCCGGATGTCTGGCTCTGAGCAGGGGTGCTCGTGCTCTGCCCGGGGCGATTCCCCTGAGGTGCGGCCGATGTCGCTGGCGAGGCCGGTCCGGAGGTAGCGGCGCCGATGGCCTGAGGTCCCCCTCCGCGCTGTCCCGTTCCAGCGCCAAACCCGCCGCGCTGAACGAGGTCTGACGGCACCGGCAGGTTCAGCGCGGCAAAGGTGTCCGCGTTGGGCCGGAAGCGCAGGGCGGCATTAGGCACGCGGATCGCATCCACTCGCCGTGCGATCTCGATGGTCACGTTGGCCGTCATACCCGGCTTCAGCTTCAATTCAGGGTTCGGCACATCGATGACGGTCGCGTACGTGACGACGTTCTGGGACACGATGGGTTGGAGCCGTACCTGATTCAGTGTTCCGGTGAACTCCTCGGTTGGATAAGCGTCCACGCGGAAGCGGACGTGTTGCCCAGGCCGGATCCGGCCGACATCCGACTCGTCGACGTTGGCGTTCACCTGCATCTTGGTCAGGTCGGCCGCAATGATGAACAGCGTGGGGGCATTCATGCTGGCCGCCACGGTCTGTCCCACATCGACGTTGCGCGAAATCACGATGCCGTCAATCGGCGCCTGGATCACAGCATGCTGAAGGTTGACCTCGGCCTGGTTCAGCGACGCCTGGGATTGCACCGTTCCCGCTTCTGACGATTTCAGTTGGGCCTCGGCCGCCCGCACCGACACCTGTGAGGCCTCGAGATCCTGCGGCGACAGCAGCTTGCGTGCCGCCAGGCCCTCTGCCCGTTTCAGCTTGTTGCGGGCATCCTCGACGGTGATCCTGAGTCGATCGGCGTCGGCCTGGGACCGAATCAGGTTGGCTCGCGACTGCTCGATCTGGGTCTGCAACAGCGCGGGATCCAGTTCCGCGACCAGCTGGCCCTTGCGCACGATGGAATTGAAATCGGCGTAGAGCGCTTTGATGGTGCCCGACACCTGGGTCCCGACCTGGACGGTGGTGACCGCCTGAACGGCGCCCGTCGCGCCGACCGAGTCGACGATGTCGCCCCGATTCACGGGCAGGGTAGAGATCTTCACCTCGACGTCGTTGTCTCGGTACTTGTAGTAGGCGCCAACAGAACCCGCCACCACGGCGAGCACGATGAGTGTGATGATGAGCTTTTTCATAATCCTTCCGGCGGCAGCGGAGCCGGGGCCAATCACTCCGCTGCCGGTCACAAGAAATTCGTCTACTTCGCCGAAGCCGGCGACGGCGGCTCGTGATGGATGCCGCGCCGTAGACCGGCCCAACCCTCTTCGAACAGCGTGTACACCGCCGGCACAAACACCAGCGTAATCAATGTCGAGGTCAGCAGCCCGCCGATCACCACGCGGGCCAGTGGCGCCTGAATCTCGGACCCTTCGCCAAGCGCGATCGCCATCGGCACGAGGCCCAGCATCGTGGTGAGCGACGTCATCAGGATGGGTCGAAGCCGGGTGCGTCCGGCCAGCTCTACCGCCTGGCGCAGCGGCATGCCATCACGGCGACGCAACACGTTGGTGTAGTCCACCAGCAGGATGGCGTTGCTGACGACGATGCCCGCCAGCATGATGACGCCGATGTAGGCTTGCAGACTGAACGTGGTCCCCGTCAGCAGCAGCGCCCCCACCACGCCGATGGCCGCCAGCGGCACCGAGAACATGATGATGAACGGGTCTTTCAGCGATTCGTACTGCGAGGCCATCACGGCGTAGGTCAGGATCAGCGCCAGCACCAGCATCAGCTGGAGCTGGCTGAACGCTTTGGCCTGTTCCTCGACCTCGTTGCCGAATCCTGCCGAGAAATCGCGCGGCATGCCGAGCGACGGGATTCGGGCCTGCACCGCCTTGACGGCGTCGCTGAGCGCGATCTCGATTTCTGCATTCACGCGGGTGATCCGCTCCTGATTCTTGCGCTCGATCTGGACGGGACCCGTCTGCGCATTGACGGTGAGCAGGCTCTTCGCCTGCAGCACCTGCCCCTGCGGCGTGCTCAGCATCACCTGATTGACGTCATCGACGCGTCCTCGATCCTCCTCGCGCAGCCGGACGATGATCGGGTACTCGTAGCCGCGGTCCCGGAAGTATGCGGCGGTGGTCCCGGCCACGTTCGTGCGCAGGGTGCTGGCCACGTCGCTCTGGCGGAGCCCCAGCAGCGCGGCTTTGGGCCGGTCGATGCGGACGGCCAGTTCGGGTCGCCCTTCCTCGCGGCCAATCTGCGCGTCGGCGATGCCCGGCGTCTGATCCATCAAGGCTTTGGCGCGCACGGCGAGCGTCCGGGCGTCAGCCAAATCGTGGCCGCGAATCTCGAGGGCTAGCCTGCCACTGCCACCCCCGGAGAACAGCCGGTTCATCTGGTAGTTCCCACCCGAGGCGCGGGCCCTCGTGATCACGCCAGGGATACCGCTCAAGCGGCGGCGCAGATCCATCGCGATCTGTTCGTTGGTGCGCTTGCGTTCCGTCCTTGGCACCAGCCGAACCGTGACCGAGCCGCGGTGCGTCGACCCTCCCATGAATCCGCCGCCACCGCCATTGCTGATCAGCATGGTGGCTTCCGGCGTCGCCTGCCGAATCATCTGCTCCAGTCGGTTGATGACGGCCTCGGAGCGCTCGATCCGCGTCCCGACGGGCAGCTCCATGTCCACCGTCACCTCGCCCTCGTCGGTCTGTGGCATCAGTTCGAACCCGATGTTGTTGATGAGCGCCAGCGCCAGGATGAACAGCCCGGTGCCCACCAGCAACACCGTGGGGCGGTGGACGAGCGCCTTGTGCAGAATGGCGCGGTACCCCTCGTCGAGGCCGTCCAGGCCCCGTTCGCTCCACGTGTACAGACGTCCCATCAAGCCGCGGCGCTGGTCGACTGGGGTTGGCAGCTTCAGCAGCTTCGAGCAGAGCACCGGCACAAGGGTGACGGCCACGAAGAGCGACATCCCGAGCGAGAAGATCACGACGACCGACAATTGCTTGAACATGACGCTCGACACGCCGGTTAGAAACAGCAGCGGGACAAACACGCCCATGTGCGTGAGGATGGACGCGAGAATGGCCGACCACACCTCCTCGCTGCCCTCAATCGACGCCCGCACGCGATCTTTTCCCAGCTTCTCCATGTGCCGAAACGTGTTTTCGAGCACCACGATGGAGGCGTCGACGATCATGCCGATGCCCAGGGCCAGTCCCCCGAACGTCATCGTGTTCAGGGTGTAGCCCGCGAAGTAGAGCAGGGCAAAGGTGCCGACAACGGAGATCGGAATCGACGTGCAGATGATGATGGTCGATCGCATGTTGCGCAGGAAGACGAAGATGACCAGGATGACCAGCATCGATCCGAACAGCGCCGCTTCGCGCACGCTGGCGATGGAACGGCCGATGTAGATCGAGCTGTCGTCGAGCACCGAGAGCCTGACGGTGGGCACCTCCCGGTTGATCCGTGCCACCTCGGCCCGCACCAGGTCGGCGATCGCCACCGTATTCTCGCCCGACTGCTTGGTGACCCGCATGCGCACGCCAGGCTTGCCGTTGATGCGGGTAAACGACCGCAGGTCTTCGGTGGAATCCGAGACCAGGGCGATGTCGCGCAAGTACACCGGCACGCCGCCGCGCGCGAGCACGACCAGATCGCGCATCTGATCCAGGTTCTCGAACTGACCCTGACTGCGCAGCAGGTACGTGGTGTCGCCCTCGTCGATCTCGCCGAGCGGCGTGTTCTGGTTTTCGGCGCGCAGCAGGCTGATCACCCGGTCGACGGACAGATCCAGCGCGGCGATCTTCTCCTGTGACAGCTCCACGTGGATCTGACGCCGGAGGCCGCCCTCGACACTGACCGCCGCCACGCCGGGCACGCGCTCCAACCTCGGGGACAACTGGTTCTGCGCCACTTCACGCAGCGTGACGCGATCCATGTTGCCCTCGACACCCACGCTCATGATCGGCATGGCCGAGGCGTCGAACTTGAACAGGATCGGGGCATCGGCGTCTTCCGGCAGGCGTCCGCGAATCCGGTCGATGCGGCTGCGCACGTCGTCGGTCGCGGCGTTCAGATTGGTGCCCCAGGCGAAATTCAGGCGCACCGTCGAACTCCCCTCTGACGACGTGGCGTTAATCTGCACGAGGCCCGCCACAGCCGCGACCGCCTGTTCGACGGGGCGGGTGACCAGTTCCTCCATCTCGAGTGGTCCCACTCCGGCATAGCTCACGCGGATCGTGATGCTGGGATACGTGACATCCGGCATCAGGTCGACAGGCAGGCGGACGAGCGAGATGGCGCCGAGCAGTACAATGACGGCACAGATCATGTAGATCGTGATCGGCCGTTGAATCGCTGTGCGAGGGATGCTCATAAGTCCTGTCTCAGTTGAGTGCGTGCCGCGGCCGCCACGTCAGCTCCCGTTGGATGTGCCAGCCCAGTCGGTTCTACCTGCCCGCACTGGATCCCCGTCCCCTGCCGGCCTGCCGCCCCGATCCGTCGCTTCGTCCGGTCTGGCCCGCCAATTGGATGGGGTCGCCGTCTTTCAAGCCTCCAGCACCGGTGGTGACCACGTTGACGCCGTCGGTCAACCCGGAGGCAATCTCCACGATGTCCTGCTGCACAATGCCGACCTTGACCGGCGTGAAGCGAGCCACCTTGCCGGCGGACACAAACACGCCTGGTTTGCCTTCCACGTCAACCAGCGCGTTGCGCGGAATCACCAGGGCGTTGGCACGTTCGGCGGTGACGAACCGGACGCGCGCGTACATGCCGGGCTTCAAGCGGTACGCGGGATTCGGCACTTCCACTTCCATCTGAGCAGTCCGGGTGGCCGGGTCGAGCACTGGAGCCAGACGCGCGACTTTTCCCTTGAAGATCTCGCCCGAAAAGGCGTCCACGTCCACGTCGGCCGACATGCCCACGGTGACCCGCTTCAGGTCCTTCTCAACCAGGTTGGCCACCAGCCTCACCAGGTGAATATCCACGACGGACATCACCGGCGAACTGGGCCCCACATACGCTCCAGGATCGAGTCGGCGGCTGCCGACAAACCCGTTCACCGGCGACACGATGCGCGTGTTCGCGAGGTTGATTTGCAGTTCCTCGAGCCGCGACTGCGACTGCGCGAACTGGGCCTTCGCCAGGTCCACCTGCGCGAGCGCCGCCTCGGAGCGCGCCTGGGCATCGTCGAGCGTCTGGCGCGCGATCAGATTGCGGACAAACAGGCTCTTCGAGCGATCGAGACCCGTATCGGAGAATTTCAGATCCGCTTCCCGCTGCCGCACCGTGGCCCGCGACACCTCGAATGACGCCTCCGACTGGCGCACCTGCTGTTGAATCTCGTTATCTTCGACTTTGGCCAGCAACTGACCTTTGGTGACGCGATCACCGAGCCTGACGTTCACACTGTCGAGCCGGCCGCTGACCTTGGGCACCACGTCCACCGTCGCGGCGCCGATCAGATTGCCCACGACGGTGATGTACTCGGCCACGTGAGCTCGCCTGGCGACTCCCAGTTCCACCGTCATGATCGGACGGAATCCGCCTGCGCCGCCCATGCCGCCGGAACGGCCGTTGCCCCTGCCTGTCGGCGCGGTGGGTGCACCACCAGTCTGGGAGGCCCCTGCCTCGTCGTCGGTGCCGCGCAGGTAGGTCCACATGCCCACGCCGGCGGCCAAGACCACCACGATGGAGAACACGAGTCCTTTGCGCATTACGAGCCTCCGGTGCCGCCGGTCGACACGCTGGTGACCGAGCCGCGGCTGCCGGATGTCTCCTGGACTCGCTGGAATTCCACGAGGGCTTTCTGATAATCGAGCGTCGACCGGAGTTCGGTAATCTGCGCATCCAGCAGATCGCGCTGGGCCTGCACCACGAAGAAGTTGGTCTGCATGCCCACGTCGAACTTGGTCTGTTCGGCCTCCAGCCGCTTCTCGGAAAGCTGCCGGGCCGCTTCCGACGCTTCCAGGCGCCGCTGCGTGCTCTCAACCTGCAGCGCCGCGTTGGTCACATCGGTGGCCACCGTCAGTTCCAGGGCACGGATCTGCGCCTGGGCTTGCTGATACTGCACCTTGGCTCGGGCGTACGACACATCCGCCGCACTTTGGCCCAGCGGATAGCTGAAGGTCATCGACAGTGTCCAGTTGGGGTAATTAAACGACTTCAGGCTCCCCAGCGAGTCCAGGTACCCTCCCGGAACCGCGCCGCGCGTGCCCCCCAGACCGCGCAGGCCATAGGTGACCGCTGCGTCCATGGCCGGCTTCAGCTGATTCCGGAGATAGATGATGCTGATGTCGTTGTTTTCGAGATTCTTGCGAGCCTGGATGACATCGGTGCGCCCGCTGAGCGCCTTGGTGACGGCGGCTTCGAGATCGACCGGCCGCATCTGCAGCGGGAAGCGGATCTGAAATTC
>ERZ1292640.1117-Hain-H43-02um-R1-1117-length-22157-cov-13_pt1 | contig 22157 bp, 23 predicted proteins | sample MGYA00564404_ERZ1292640 | MGnify/ENA primary metagenome ERZ1292640 (study PRJEB36523, sample SAMEA6512636) | groundwater metagenome | collected 2019-01-08 | study: AquaDiva: Metagenomics assemblies of 32 groundwater samples
CGGTGTTGATCACCGCGTTCGTGCTCGTCAGGAAGACGCGCCCGCTGCCTCCCGTAGCTAAGATGACGGCTTTCGCCCTGATCGTCTGCAAACCTCCATGGATCAGGTCCCAGGCCACTACGCCACGGCAGGCTCCCTCTTCCACGATCAAGGATGTGACGTACCATTCTTCATAGACGGCGATGCGCCGCTTGAGGAGCTGCTCGTACATGGCATGGAGGATGGCATGACCAGTGCGGTCTGCCGCGTAGCAGGTGCGGGGGAAACCGGCTCCGCCGAAGGGGCGCTGAGCGATATGGCCCTGTTCGTCGCGGCTGAAGATGACGCCCAGCCGTTCTAATTCGAGAATGTCGTCGGGGGCTTCGCGACACATGGCCTCGATCGCATCCTGATCGCCAAGGTAGAGCCCACCCTTCGTCGTGTCGAAGGCATGGGCTTCCCAGGAATCGTCCTTCCCCAACGCCGCGTTGATGCCCCCTTGCGCCGCCACGGAATGGCTCCGGACCGGATGGACCTTGGACATCACGGCAACGTCGAGATCAGGCGGGGCGGCAACCGCCGCCCTCATCCCCGCGAGACCGGCGCCAATAATGAGAATGTCGTGTTGTTTCATGGCTGACATTGGAGCAAAAGAGACACTTTTGCGGGAGGCTCAAACAGTTCGTCGGCAAGGCCACAGCGAGTGAAGGCCCGAATCGTACCCGGAGGGTACGTTGAGGGCCTGAACGGTGCGAGAACGAAGCCGGCGGACTGTTTCAGCCTCCCGCTTATGGTCTGCACTCATACGTGACTCCCAGCCCGAAGGCAAGTCCAGAAACCTTCGGGATGACCCTTGGAGGAGAGGGGGCGAGCATGGTACTCTGCGGGCCGTAAGCGGCTCAGTCGATACAAGGAATTCTCGACCACGACATACATTCGAAGGACAAGACGAACGCCATGGCTACACCGGACTTCCTCAGCCCGACCGACACCTTTATCCATCGCCATCTTGGCCCCATCGACGCGGATGTCGGCGAGATGCTGGGGACGCTCGGATTACAGTCGCTGGAAGCTTTGACGTCCGCGACCGTGCCAGCCGACATTCGGTTACAAAAGGACCTGGATCTGCCACTCCACCGCGGCGAACAGGCCGTACTGCAAGAAATCCGCTCTATCGCCGCGCAAAACACCCTCTGCCGTTCATTGCTCGGCATGGGCTATCACGACTGCGTCACGCCCGGCGTGATCCAGCGCAACATTTTCGAGAACCCTGCCTGGTACACCCAGTACACGCCTTACCAGGCGGAAATTTCCCAGGGCCGCCTAGAAGCGCTCGTAAACTTTCAAACGCTGGTGACCGACCTCACCGGCTTACCCCTCGCCAACGCCTCGCTCCTGGATGAAGCCACGGCAGCAGCGGAAGCGATGGCCATGTGTCTCGCCATTTCCCGTTCAGCCGGCAGCGAACGGAAAGAGTTTTTCGTCTCGCACAACTGCCATCCCCAGACCATTGCGGTGATGCAAACGAGAGCGGAACCGCTGGGCATGACGCTGCACGTGGGGCAAACGCAAACTCTCGACTTCTCCAATCCGCAGTTGGCCGGCATCCTCCTCCAATATCCTGCCACGGACGGCTCTGTCGTGGATTACAGTGAACTGGTGACGAAGGCTCATGCGGCCGGGGTTCTTGTGGTGGTGGCCACTGACCTATTAGCCTTAACCCTGCTGAAGGCACCGGGAGAATTCGGAGCCGACATCGCCATCGGTTCCACCCAACGATTCGGCGTTCCGCTTGGATTCGGAGGCCCCCATGCTGCCTTTCTTTCGACCGCTGAATCGTTCAAACGGCAGATGCCGGGACGCATCGTCGGCGTCTCCAAAGATGCCACGGGGAAGCCGGCCAGCCGCCTGTCGCTCCAGACGCGCGAGCAACATATCCGGCGTGAGAAGGCGACGAGCAACATCTGCACCGCCCAGGTGCTCTTGGCCATCATGGCGAGCATGTATGCGATCTACCATGGACCGGAAGGCTTGCGGCAGATTGCCGAGCGAGTGCATGGCATGGCGGTGGTGCTGGCAGAAGGATTGCGGCAGCTCGGGTTCGAGGTCGCAACGGAAGCCTACTTCGATACGATTCTGGTCCGTCTGACGAAGGCGCAGGCCAATCTCATTTTGGCCAGGGCCAATAAAGCCTGCATCAACCTTCGCTCGCACGAGGACCACTCCATCGGGATTGCGCTGGACGAGGTGAGTTCGGAAGAAGAAATCAGACGTCTGCTCGAAATCTTTGCCGGCCACGACCATCTGCCCTTTCAGATAAGGGGCTTGAGCCACAGCGTCATCACCGGTTTTCCGCCGAACCTGTCCCGCACCAGCACATACCTGACCCACGAGGTCTTCAATCGCTACCATTCGGAACATGAGATGCTGCGGTACATCCACCGCCTTGAGGCGAAGGATCTGTCGCTCGTCCATTCGATGATCCCCCTGGGGTCCTGCACCATGAAGCTGAACGCGACCTCCGAGATGCTGCCGGTCACCTGGCCGGAATTTTCACGGCTCCATCCCTTTGCGCCGCAGGAACAAACCAAGGGCTATCAGGAACTGTTCCGTCAGCTGGAGACCTGGCTGGCGGAGATCACTGGATTCTCTTCCGTATCTTTGCAACCGAATGCCGGCTCGCAGGGCGAATATGCGGGCCTGATGGTTATCCGGGCCTACCACCGAAGCCGCGGTGACCTGCATCGGGATGTCTGCTTGATTCCCGTCTCCGCGCACGGCACGAATCCAGCCAGCGCTGCCATGGCAGGCATGACGGTGGTGGCAGTCGCCTGCGATCAACAGGGCAATGTGAATTTAGCCGACCTTGAAGCCAAGGCCGCGCAACATCGCGATCGTCTCTCGGCGCTCATGTTGACCTACCCCTCGACTCACGGAGTCTTCGAAGCGGACGTGCGGCGCATCTGCCAGATCGTCCATACGCATGGCGGGCAAGTCTACATGGATGGGGCCAACATGAATGCCCAGGTGGGGCTCTGCCGCCCGGGCGACATCGGCGCGGATGTCTGCCACCTGAATCTGCACAAGACCTTTTGCATCCCCCATGGCGGAGGCGGTCCCGGTATGGGACCGATCGGCGTAGCGCGCCATCTGGCGCCATTCCTTCCCGGCCACCCGGTCACGCGCCTGGGCGGGAAAGATTCCATCGGCCCAGTCTCGGCGGCTCCCTATGGCAGCCCCAGCATCGTGACGATTTCCTGGGTCTACATCGCCCTGATGGGACGAGACGGATTGACGAAGGCGACGCAGGTGGCGATCTTGAACGCCAACTACATGGCCAAGAGGCTGGAGAAATACTATCCCATCCTCTATCGAGGCACCTCCGGGTTCGTGGCGCACGAGTTCATTCTCGATCTTCGTCAATTCAAGGAGACTGCGGGAGTCGAAGCCATGGATGTGGCGAAGCGATTGATGGATTACGGGTTCCATGCTCCGACTGTGTCCTTCCCTGTTGCAGGAACCCTCATGATCGAACCGACGGAAAGCGAATCGAGAGCCGAACTGGACCGGTTCTGCGAGGCGCTGATCTTGATTCATGCCGAGATACAAGCCATCATCGAGGGCCGCCAGCCGCGCACGAATAATCTATTAAAGAATGCACCCCACACGGCGCAGGTGGTCACGGCTTCCGAATGGACCAGGCCCTACAGCCGTGAAGAAGCAGCCTTTCCCGCCCCCTGGGTGCGCGACCATAAATTCTGGCCCAGCGTAAGCCGCATCGACGAAGCCTACGGCGATCGCCACCTCGTCTGCACCTGCCCACCGATAGAGAGCTATTCCTAGGCCCCTGCGGCAGAACCCCCGCTTGCCGCCATCCGCTCATCGCAGTAGAGTGAAGCCTGCCTGAGCGTTCTTCTTCCAGGAAGGAGGTTGCCATGGGTGCGATCGACCGGCGCGACTTTCTCATCCGTAGCGGACTGGCCATCGGCGCATCGTTGCTGGCCGCCGAAGCCCCTCTCTCCAAATCCTTCGCGAGCGCACCGCCGCCAAAGCTCGATAATTGGCAGGCAGTGCGTGAACAATTTCAACTCTCCCGCGATTTCATCCAGCTGGCCGGGTTCTTTCTTGCCTCCCATCCAGCTCCGGTCAGAGCGGCCATCGAACGGCATAGGCGAGGATTAGATGCCGATCCCATCGGCTATTGGTTCGAGCATGAAGAACAACAGGAGGCAGCGGTGCTCCGGGCCGCGGCAGACTATCTGGGGGTCGATCCAACGGAAATTGCCCTGACTGACAGCACCACGATGGGGCTGGGGCTCCTCTATGGAGGGCTCACCCTGCGCGAAGGCCAGGAAATTCTCACGACCCTGCACGATCATTATTCGACCGAAATGTCCTTGAAGCTTCGCGCAGAACGGACCGGCGCCACGGTACGTCAAATCTCCCTCTACCATTCCCTCAAGAATGTGTCGCGGCAGGAACTACTCGACAACCTGATCACGCACATCAGACCCAATACCCGGATCGTCGCGGTCACCTGGGTCCATTCAAGCACAGGCCTGAAGCTGCCGATCCAGGAAATGGCTCAGGCCATTCATCGGCTGAACAGCTCCCGCGCGGAGCAGGACCGAGTGATCTTCTGCGTGGATGGGGTCCATGCGCTGGGCATCGAAAACTTCACGCTCTCCGACGTAGGCTGCGATTTTCTGATTGCAGGAACGCACAAGTGGCTGTTCGGTCCACGAGGGACAGGCCTGGTGTGGGGGCATCAGCGAGCCTGGTCTGTAGCCAACCCCATTATTCCTACCTTCAATACCCAAGCCTACGACATCTGGATGAAGCTCAACCCACCGATGGACTTACCGAAGTCCCTCTACATGACTCCTGGTGGATTCCATTCCTTCGAGCACCGGTGGGCGCTCGACGAAGCCTTCAAGTTCCATCAGACAATCGGCAAAGCCCGCGTGACCCAACGGATCTACGAGCTGAATCAGCAGATGAAGCAGGGCTTGGCGAAGATGCCACACATCACGCTGCATACACCGATGTCGCAGGATCTGTCGGCTGGGATCGTCTGTTTCGACGTGGCAGGGATGACGCCACGCCAAGTGGTCGAGCGGCTCAAGCAGAAGAAGATCATCGGGAGCGTCACGCCCTACGCCACACAATATGCGAGGTTGGCGCCAAGCCTCCGCACCTCATCGGAGGACATTGAGCAGACGCTTCAAGAAGTTCTGAAGCTACGAGCCTAGCGGAAACGCCAAAAACCTGCCAACTCCCCTGAATTGAAAGGGCTTATCAGCAGTAAGAAAAGCTGAGGGGGAAGGAGTTCCAATCCTTTCAAGACCGAGGTATACTTTTCCCATGCCAATCAACCTGCCCCTCAAAGACATGACCCTCGAAGAGAAGCTTGCGGTTATGGAGTCGATCTGGGAAGACCTCGCCCGTACCCCCGAAGCCATTGAGTCGCCTGCCTGGCACAAGGATATCCTCGATGAGCGTCGCCAGCGGCTCACCGATGGCACAGCTCGATTCACCGATTGGGAAACGGCCAAAGCGGACATTCGCAAAAAGCTGTCGCCAAGATAGCCCGGATCTAACTTGGCGGCGACGTGAAATTCCGCGTCATTGGGTAAGTGCAAGAGCTGCAGTAGACAGCGGCTGAGAAATCAATCTCCTCCTCTTGAGACACCAACTAGATCGTAACGTACGAAGTGTATGTTTCGTGTCATTGAACAGGCAAGCGGTCCTCGGTCACGATTAATATTTCCAATAAAACGGATGAGCATGAAAGGTACTCTTGACCTAGACTCTATTGATACATGGCACTCGGATTTTAGCGCACTTCTTTATGCCAGTGACATGTGGAGGCAAGTAGAGACTAGAATTAAAAATAGCGGGGACAGCGAGTTTCTGCCTGCGCTGACTTATACCAAAGATCGTCTTGATGATCTCACAAGGCCTATTCGACTAAAGGCCGAGGAAATATTATCGACCCGGTATACCTCCGTAATTGCCTATCATGGCTGCCGCCCCAAAGACCCTGACTCATATCGCACAAAAGGCATTCTTCCATCAGAACCCTCGATCTTGATTGAGACTGCTAGGGGTCTATTCGACGGACTGCACGGGCTGGAGGAAGCCATCAATGAAGTTTGCTCTAATACCTATATCGCTCATGTTAAAGCCAGAATCTGGCTCTACTTTTCAGGTCTTCGAGCCAGACATCCCAACGAAAGTCATAGGAATGGAAGCGAGTTGATTCGAAGTATTGCAACACGGCTAGGCAGAGAGGCGGAAGAACGATTCGAGGAGACAGGGAAACCTACTCTAATAAAGTGCTCAATCCCCCTCGAAAGACTGGCTGAATATGAGGACTCTTCAGTGGTCAGCATATATGCAGGTAAAATAATCGAAGGGCTAATTCGAAAGCAGCTATGGCCAAAAGAGGAGCCGACAGGATTCCAGGGCGGGTACTATCTAACTCGAATAATTCCCTCAGAAAATATTGTCGGCTTCATTGATGTGTCAGGCTAAAGTAACGACTAAATCTGAACACTGCTAACTCTCGCACAACATGCTGCACATCTCCTCACACGTCATCATCCCTGATTCAGAAATCGACATCCATGCGATGAGGTCGCAGGGCGCCGGTGGGCAGAACGTGAACAAGGTCTCGTCTGCGATCCATTTGCAGTTCGATATTGCTGCCTCCTCATTGCCCCCCTTCTATAAGGAAGAGCTGCTGAAGCTCAGGGACAATCGGATTTCAGCTGATGGAGTGATTACGATCAAAGCGCAGCAGCATCGGAGCCAGGAGCAGAATCGTGAGGATGCCCTCACCAGGCTATGCGAGCTCATTCAGAGCGTGGCGATCCCGCGCAAGAAGCGCAGGGCCACGAAACCGACGAAGGGTTCGAAGCAGCGGAGGCTGGAGAGTAAGACGAAGAGAGGGAAGCTGAAAACCCTCAGGCGGACGGTCGAATAGCCGCTGTGAAAACCGTGAAGCGTATCTCGTGAAGCGTGAAGCGCAGATCCTGAGAACGAGAGACGCTCACGTTAGTCGGCTGATGCGAGTGATCCAAGAATGTTATAGCCCCCGTCCACGTAGATCACTTCTCCGGTAATCCCGCGTCCTAACGAACTCACCAGGAACAAGGCCGTGTCGCCGACTTCGCCTTGTTCCGTGGCGCGGCGGAGAGGCGCAAACTCACGATGGTGGTCCACCATCTTGCTGATACCGGAGACGCCGCGGGCGGCCAGGGTTTTGATCGGGCCGGCGGAAATGGCATTCACCCGGATGTTCTTCGGGCCGAGGTCGTTGGCCAGATAACGGACGGTGGCTTCGAGGGCGGCCTTGGCGACTCCCATCACATTGTAGTGGGGCACCACCCGTTCCGCTCCCAGATAGGTGAGGGTGACGATGGAGCCTCCATCGGTCATCAAGGGCAAGGCGGCTTTGGTGACGGCGACGAGCGAATAGGCGCTGACATCGAGGGCCGTGGCGAATCCCTGCCTCGTCGTATTGACGAACTGGCCTGTGAGTTCTTCGCGCGGGGCAAAGGCGACTGAATGGACAAGGAAGTCGATCTTCGGGGTTTCCTTCCCCACGCTCTCCATCAATGATGCGATTTGCGCATCGTCTCCCACGTCACAAGGAAAGGCTTTCGCGCCAGGCATGGTAGCGATCAGTTCTTCGACGTTTTCCCTGAGCCGCTCACCCTGATAGTTGAAAAACAGCTTAGCGCCCTGGCCTGCAGCAGATTGGGCGATGGCCCAGGCGATGCTGTGCTTGTTGGCAACCCCGATGATCAGTCCTGTTTTGCCTGTCAGTAGGCTCATTGTCTCGATCTCCCTCATAGTGGTCCTGGCGGTTTACGAGCCTAAAGATAGCACGATTGAGGCGCGTCTGTGAATCGACCAGCTCACGTTCTGAGAATTAATCCGGCTCAAGGCATTTGAGCGCCTGGAATGACGCGAGCATCGCGCGATAGGAATAATGCGCATTCCGGCCGCTGGGATTCGGCAGGACAAAGACTGGGCGGTCGGCCAGAGCCTTGCCTTGCAATCCAAGACTGATCCCTCCGGTCTTGTGTTCCGGAAATAACCTGCGATAGATCGTGACACCCAGCAGGGCCACCACATGGGGCTGATACCGTTGAACGCTAGCGGCAAGCCTCTTCCGTCCGGCTGCATATTCGCTCGGCTTCAGCACATCGATCCCAGCGCTGGGCCGCTGAACGATGTTCGTTAGGCCAAGCCCCCAATCGGGCAGGCGCCAATCGTCGTGATAGGTGAGTGGCTCGGATACGAGTTGTGACTCGAATAAGAGTTTCCAGAAACGGTTGGAATGGCCGGCAAAGTGATGGCCTGTGGCCGCTGAGCGAAGACCTGGATTGATCCCGACGAAGAGCACCCGCAGACCCGGGCGAATGTGGTCCTGGAGCCTCTTCGCCAATAGAGCTTTTGGAGGCCGCTTCGCAGAACCTTTCACCATCGCCCTCGTCGTAGGGGTTGTCGGATGTTTCATGATGGACAGGCTTCCAGCCTTTGAGGCGCTTTAGCTAACGCGTAACCATTCTGCCACAGAAAATCGAGGGCAAGGCCATTCGGCAACATGCCGGACAATGTTCGTAACTTGTTGATATTATTTATGCTTACAAGATGTGCGTGGTCCGGCACCAAGCTTGCTGAGTACATCAGTAAGTGCCGAGGAATGGCACAGAGTTCAACCACTAAAAAGGGGTTACATACTATGAAGAGCATCTTGATGGCGATCATGGCAGTGGCAGTGGCAGTGACGTTCAGCGCTCCTTCCTTCGCGGCTGAAGAGAAGAAGGCGGAGAAGAAGGACGAGAAGAAGGGCGGCCACGTCCTCGTGTACGGCGAAGAGAAGAAAGAGAAGAAGGACGAGAAGAAGGGCGGCCACGCCGACACGTTCGGCGACAAGAAGGACGAGAAGAAGAAAGACGAGAAGGGCAAGTAATCCCTTTTCTTCGGCGAATCGAGCCAGCTAAGGGGTCTCCTGCTTCGAGTGGGAGGCCCCTTGTGCGTTCTTGCTACCGACTCCTGCTCCGAAGATAGATCGTCTGTAACCCCACGATCGACTTCGCATCCCTGATCGCTCCGGTCTCAATCATCTTGATCGCTTCCAGTAATGGCAGCTCAATCACTTCAAGGACCTCGTCGTGATCCAGCTGTTGCCGCCCCACCGTCAGGCCGGTCGCCTGATAGATATGGATCACTTCGTCGGTGAAGCCAGGCGCGGTAAAGATACTGGAGAGGAGCTCGAGCTTGCCTGCCTTGTACCCGATTTCTTCCTCCAACTCGCGCGCCGCGCAGGCGATGGGATCTTCACCGGGATGCAGCTTCCCCGCAGGAATTTCGTAAATAAACCCTGCGGCCGCATGGCGAAATTGCCTGATCAAGACAATCGTGCCATCGTCTTTCATCGGCACCACCGCAGCCGCTCCCGGATGGCGCACCACCTCCAAGTCCACCGTGAGGCCGTTGGGCAACGTGACGGTATCGACGTTCACATTCACAATCATACCGGTATAGATGCGTTTGCTTTGCACGGGCTAGACCTTGCGTTTCTTGTAAAACGGCGGCTTGACGACGGTGGCAAGGACGCTCTTACTGCGGATTTCGATCAGAATGGAAGAACCGGGCTCCGCATACCGTGCCGGCACATAGCCCAACCCGATCCCCTTCTGGAGGAGCGGCGAGAGATTTCCGCTGGTGACGTCACCGATAGGTTGAGAGGTCGTGGGATCGAGAATTCTGAACCCATGGCGCGGTACCGCTTTCTCGACAAGTTCGAAGGCCACGAACCGACGAGCCACTCCTGCCTGTTTCTGCGCCAGAAGCGCTTGGCTGCCGATGAACGAGCCCTTCTGGAAACTGACGGTCCAGTCCGCGTTGGCTTCAAGTGGTGTCGTCTCTTCGCCCATGTCGTTGCCATAGAGCAGATAGCCCATTTCTAAACGGAGCAAATCCCTCGCCCCGAGCCCAGCTGGCTTGAGTCCCCAGGCCTGCCCCTTGTCGATGAACAGGTCCCAGAGACGACCGACCTTATCTGCGTCGATATAAATCTCATAGCCCAACTCACCGGTGTAGCCGGTCCTGGCCAGCAGACAGGGGAAGCCGCCAATCGTGCCCTCGCAGGTATGGTGAAGCTTGAGGCCTTCGAGAGATGCGCCGCCGAGGCTCATGAGCAGCTCGCGGGATTTAGGGCCTTGCACGGCGACTTGGGCCATTTCGACCGACCGGTCTTCAAGGAGAACCGTCTTGTCCTGCGCAAGCTGGCCTTGCAGCCAGGACAGGATCTTCTCGCGGTTCGATGCATTTACACATAGGAGGAACTCGTCCGACGCGATCCGATAGACAAAGATGTCGTCCTTGATGCCGCCGTGCTCGTTACAGACCATGGAGTACTGGGCCTGAGAGACGGCAAGCTTTCCGACATCGTTGGTCGTGACTCGCTGGAGAAACGGGACCGCTCCAGATCCGGAAACCCGCAGCCGGCCCATATGGCTCACGTCAAAGAGGCCGACCTGGGAACGGACTGTATGGTACTCGTCCAAGACACCGCTGTATTGAATGGGCATTTCCCATCCGGCGAAATCTACGAGTTTTCCGCCACAGGCTTGGTGGTGCGTGATCAGTGGGGTACGTTGCATGGGGCGGCTCACAAGCCCAGCAGCTCGACGTCGAAAATCAACGTCGCGTGGGGAGGAATCAGGCCGCCGCCCGCTCCCTGCGCGCCATAGCCGAGCTTGGAGGGAATGGTCAGCTTTCGCTTTCCACCCACCTTCATGCCTTTGACGCCCTCGTCCCATCCCTTGATGACTCGTCCGGCGCCCAGAGGAAAAGAAAACGGCTGGCCCCGATCCACGGAGCTGTCGAACTTCTTCCCGTTTTCCAGCCAGCCGGTGTAATGCACCATGACGGTCTGCCCCGCCTCTGCCGTCGCGCCTGTGCCAATCGTGAGCTCGACATACTGCAACCCCGATGACGTCGTGACTTCCTTCCCTTCGGCCCCTGCTTCTTCAAACGGCATGACTGCTCCTCTTTTGATCGTTGGTCACCTTGCCACAATGCTGAATAACCAGAGAATAAAAATTTCGTCTCGCAGAATCTTCTGCCAGCGTCCAGGCAGGCAATTCTGTTCCAGCACTTACTGAACGACGCTCACGGATGGTCCTTGCGGGAGTCAGGCTCGGAGAAAATCACCACACTCGCCGTGTACCCATGCAGGAAGTTGCGCCCTCCGACCGGGCCAATCTCGCCTTGGGCAAAGAACCCAGCCGTCGGGATGGGACCAAGCCGTTCTTGCACGACCCCGCTATCGTGATGGGGGCGGCCGAAGAGCCCCTCTCCGCGCCCGCAACAACTGAACAGGAGGGCCCCAAGCGGAGGACTTTGGTGCTTCGTGCGATCCGTGGCCAGGAGAAAGTGCAAGTCGTCGCTCGCAGACTTCGCATCGCGAAGGTGGAATTGCACGGTCTGACCCTCCTGAACGACCTCTCCGATCGCGACAGCCCCGGCCTGTTGGTCTGCTCCGATGAGGTTCCGAACGAGGAAGTCTCCCCGCTCGAAATGACTCCGGTGTTCGTCGATCACGATCCCCAAGTGCAATGCACGGTGGGCATCGCGGCGCTGGGGCCCGCCCAGGGATTCGAACACGTCCTGGAGCCGTTTCAAGGCGGAGACCCCGCCCAGTTCATAGATGAGATTTCCCTCTGCCCTGGTCACGACAAACCGTTCACCGATCGGACGGCAGCCTTGCGAAGTCACGGTTCGCACAGCGATCGGTCCTGTGAGTTGCACTCCCACCACGCCCCCGTCGAAGACCTGATCGTTGAGAAGGAGTCGATTCTCTCCTGAGTCCTGGCCTCCCCCGGCGAGGCCACCGGTGACTTTGCCCTGGGGGTACCGGTCGTTCATGAGGGCCAGAACTTCCTGCGTCGGGGTCGAAAAGGGATCGGCAAGGAGGAGAAAAGTCGAATCCTCAAGTCCCGGCTCAGGCCACTCCGGCATGAGGATTTGATCCTGCAGCTGAGAGACGGAAAGCCGGAGCGGAGTCAATTTGACATGGGGAAGGCAAGCAACCCACACGGTCAAGGCTGCCGCGGTTTCAATCTCTTCGGAACCGGCAATCACTCCCTCGCCCGAACAGCCCAGGCAGACCTTCGCCCGCAGTTCGCTCTGCAGCATGGCCGAAATCATAGAGGCTTTATCCGCATGGTGGGCGGAGAAGAAGACGAAAGCCAGATCGATAGGAGCCGTCCCGAGTTGCATCCGGATCGCATCCGCAAGGTCACGGACGGCAGCTTCCGTATCGGTCTTGCGTGAGAGGGCGGTCGCGAATTGAAGCGTGGACGACGTGGTCGTAACGGTAGACGGAATCATCATGGTGCGAATGTTTCTTCCCGCAGTTGCCAGTAAATTAACAGGATGCTCAAAAAGGCCGTCCAGCAAGGCCGCAACGAACTATCATTCATAAGGGATGGGTGGAATGATCCCTACTGCGCGCGTCCAACGAGGGCCTTCGGAGGCCGCGCGTTGCGTGAGCACGGGGATCGTTCCAGCTGCCCCGCCAACTTTTCAGCATCCTGCTAAACGCCTGGATCCATTCGTTCAGGCCGGTCCTTCGCCAGCTTGTTATAGTAGCGCCACAGATAGGAATGGTAGTCATCGAGTTGAGCCAGGAGATAGTGTAATTCTGCAGGGTCTTCCGACTCCAAGGCTTGAACCATGCGGGTTTTCAGGAACTCGCCAAAGGCCTCGGTTTTCTCTATCGCGGTTAAGAGACGTAAGCCGCCGCCGAGCTGATATTCGCTCATCTCAATCCTCCAGGCGCAAAAGATCTCCGAAAGGATAGCGAGGCGGGAGAGGGAAATGCAAGCGAGAGGACCAGCTGATATTGCGAGAAAACTGAATAGCCGCGGTTATTTGACCTGGCGATCGAGGATGGCACGGAGCCTGGCAAGGGAGATGGCCTCGACGCGACGGCCGTCACGTCCCACGACGGTGGTGGCCATCGTTAGCGCGTTGAGAATCGCCTCCTCCGTCGCGTCAACTGTCGCCGTGATGAGCGGGTTGATATGGGTATCGGCCAACTGAGTCAAGGGGTAGGTTCGATCTTTCGGATAATGGGGAATGACGTTCGCGGTGGAGAAGGCCAGCATAAAGTCGCCGCTGCCGTGGCGCGCGGTGGAGCCGGTGCGAGCCAGTCCCAGCGCCGCTCGCTTCGCCAGCCGAGTGAGCTGCCGACTGTCGAGCGGGGCATCGGTGGCGATGATGACGATGATCGACCCTTCGCTTTGCCCAGGCGACAGAGCCTGCGCGACGGGAGGCACGGTCTCATAGAGCCGACCGACCGGCGCTCCGCCCACGACGAGCTCAGGCCTGCGCCCATGGTTCGCGTTGACGAGCACACCGACCGTATAGCCTCCTTCATCTTCCGGCAATCGTCGCGAGGAGGTCCCGATGCCGCCCTTGAATCCATAGGACACCATTCCGGTTCCTGCTCCGACCGACCCTTCCTGCACGACTCCGGAAGACGCGCCGTTGAGCGCCTTCACCACATCCGCCTCGGACACATGCCGCCCCTGAATGTCGTTCAGCCGCCCATCGTCGCATTCGGCAACCACCGGCGTCAGGGTATCGTCGGTAATGCCAACCTCCGGGTACCGTGCAATCATCCAGTTCATCACCCCGTTGGCGACTCGCGGCACGTTCAACGTATTGGTGAGCGCGATCGGATATTCCAGGAAGCCGGATTCGGCGACCCAGGCAAGGCCGGTCATCTCGCCGGTCCCATTGAGTACGAACGAGCCGGCCGGCACTTTCTTATGCCAGACGTCTGCGCGAGGGATTACAACCGTCACGCCGGTTCGCACCGGACCCTGCCCCGGCTTGAGGGGCCCGTTGCCGGAAATGAGGGTGGTCTGGCCCACAGTCACACCTGCCACATCGGTAATCGCATTGAGCGGTCCAGGCGCATAGGAACCAACGACGATGCCAAGGGCGCGAGCCCGCACTCGAGGCTCTTCCAGCTCGCCGGCTTGAGCAGGCCAGAACGGAGCAACGCACATCCATATGATGGCGAGACTCAGCAGCGACGTTGTCAGGCGAGCGATGTTGTTAGATCTCATGGCTTGATCCAAAGTGGGGGACTGTGACTTCGACCTGGGAATGTTCCGCCTGAATGGCAGCGGCCAGCGACAGCGCCTGCTTCTCTTCGCCATGGACGAGAAAAATCTTGCTGGGCGTCGGAGTAATGGCGCGCACATAGGCCAAGAGATCCTGGCGGTCCGCATGGGCCGAAAGCCCGTTAAAGGTAACGATCTTCGCCCGCCGCCTGGTGGGCACACCGAAAATCGGCACGACATCCCATCCTTCGACGAGTTTGCGCCCGAGCGTGTGCTCGGCTTGAAAGCCCACGAACACAATCACGTTCGCTTCATCTTGAATCGCATGTTTGAGATGGTGCACGACGCGGCCGCCTTCGCACATGCCGGAGGCGGAAATGATGACGCAGGGGCCCTTCATGCTGTTCAGGCGCATGCTCTCTTCCGGCGACGAGACAAAATGGATATAGCGAGAAGCAAAGAGGTCGCCGGACGCCGTAAAGGTTTTAGTCGTTTCTTCATCGTAACATTCCGGATGGCGGCGGAAGACTTCCGTGGCCCGAGAGGCCAGAGGGGAATCGATATAGATTGGAATGGGATCGAGGCGACCTTCGCCGACGAGCTCCTTGATCCGCATCACCAATTCCTGAGTCCTGCCGACGGCAAAGGCCGGGACGATAATCTTGCTCTTGTGCAGCTTGGCGTGAGTGAGAAGATCCAGGGCCTGCTGTTTCATGACCGCCCGATCGGCTTCGTGCAGACGATCGCCATAGGTCGATTCAAGAATCAACACATCGCAGGGCAGCGGCGGCTCAGGGTCTCGAAGGATCGGCATGTTGGAGCGGCCCAGGTCCCCGCTGAAGAGCAGGGTGGTCGTATTGCCGCGCGCCGTGTATTTCACCCGGATGGTCGCAGATCCCAGGATATGGCCTGCGTCGTGAAAGGACGCGGTCACCCGTGGGGAAACCTTGAGCAGGTCTCCGTATCTCGTGCCCTCAAATCGCCGAACCACCTTGCGGACGTCGTCGATATTATAGAAAGGGCGTACACAGGCCTTTCCCTTCCGCTGCTCCTTCTTGTTGACGTAGCTACAGTCGCTGACCTGGACATGAGCCGAGTCTTCCAGCATGAGCTCCGTCAAATCGGCAGTGGCTCTGGTGAGGTGCACTTTCCCGGAGAAACCATGTTTCTGGAGCATCGGTAAAGCACCGGAATGGTCGACATGGGCATGCGACAGGAGGACGGCGTTGATCGAATGGGGATCGAAGCCCAAATCCTGATTCTGACGAAGCGCCTCTTCTCGACGCCCTTGAAAGAGTCCGCAGTCCAGCAACAGCTTGCATCCAGGCAGTTCGACCATGTGGCGGCTTCCGGTCACAGATCGTGCTGCGCCATGGAAGGAGAGCTTCATAACGGAGGCACTCCGTGGTGACGCCCGATCAAGGTCCAGGCTTCCTCTGCCGTTTCCGCATAGTGAAAGAGCCGTAGCTCCTCCTCTCCGATCAGCCCTTCCTCGATGAGCATCTTCCAGTTGATCAGCCGTTCCCAAAACGCCCGCCCGACAAGGACAATGACCACATGCTGGGCCTTGCCTGTCTGAGCCAGCGTCAGCGTTTCAAACAGCTCATCAAGGGTGCCGAATCCTCCGGGAAACGCCACCAGCGCCTTGGCCCTGATCAAAAAATGCATCTTGCGGATGGCGAAGTAGCGAAACTGGAAACAAAGCTCAGGCGTAATGTAGGGATTAGGATGCTGCTCGTGGGGCAAGGTGATGTTGAGGCCGATGGATTTGGCCTGCACGTCGGCGGCGCCGCGATTCGCGGCTTCCATGATGCCGCCTCCGCCGCCGGTCACCACGACATAATCGCATTGCCCGTCCGTTTGGCATGTGGCTGAGACGAGGCTGCTGAACTCACGTGCGACGTCATAGTATTTGGAAAGGTCGAGTTGCCGTCTGGCAATGGCCACGCTTTGTCGGCAGAGAGGGTCCGAGGGGGATTTAGCGGCTTCAGCCTCCCTCAGCCTCAGAGTTTCTCTGGCGACTGCCGGTTCTTGCAGCCTGGCGCTCCCGAATACAACAATGGTCGAGCGGATACCATGCTCACGCTGGATCAGCTCGGGCTTGAGGAGCTCAAGCCCGACCCGGATCGCACGAAGTTCTTCCCGTTGGAGAAACTCTGTGTCGCGATCTGCAGGAAGATAAGAGGAGGATCGTACGTCTGCTTTAGGGGAATCTGAATCAGAAGGAGAAGTCATGGGGGCGATTATAGCTGGCGCATAGACTTCCAGCAATTCGCAATTCACGCGCACGTTCTCTCTGGCAGGCTGAGGAAAAGCCAGGTTGACGCGAAAAACATGGCCGAAATATTCCGTACGCTGCTGGGGCCAGGATAACCTCAGGATGCTTAAAAAGGCCGTCCAGCAAGGCCGCCGCAAGCGAAGAGGCGAGGAGATACAAACCGCACTTCGCGTGGACCGTTCGCCCTTATAATGAATCTTGGCGAACGGAAAGTCTCCTCCAGTACTTCCGACCTCCGACAACGTTGAGCCTCTGAGCGACGCGAGAACGCCGCTGGCAGACTTTCTCAGCATCCTGCTAGGCTTCGTTCGGAGGATCCTCGAAACCCTTCGGACGGGCAAGAACAAAATCGGTTTCAAAGATGGCATAGGATGACGGGGTGAGCCCCACTCGGCGGTATACGGCCTGCGCCGTACTGTTATTCTCTTCGACGTAAAGGCGGACCCCGCAGACGTTCGGACTGGTCTTGGCGCGGGCCATCACCGCTTCATGCATCCGGCGAAAAACGTTCTGGCGACGCCAGGCTTGGTCCACATATACGCTCTGAATCCACCAAAAGACGCCGTTACGCCAATCACTCCATTCATAGGTGATCATCAACTGTCCCAGCAGCAATCGCCGGCCGGCCTGCTCCAGTTCGGCGACCATAAAGAATCCACGCTCGGGAGAGTCCAGGAGAGCGACCGTTCCGGCCTGGAGACGGTCGAGATCGAGGCGGCGATTTTCCGTTTCCAGCGCCATGGCTGCGCTGAATGAGGCGATCGTAGCTGCATCGTCCGGCCTGGCGAGTCGGACCGTGAGGTGTTCGAGTATCGACATGACAGTCAGGCTATGACCTTCGGAGCTTGCAGCCATCCGGCTGCCGGCTTGTACAGGCCGGCGGTAAACTCCATCTTCATGGCCTCTTCCGCCGGCAGATTGATCGGGCGAACCTGCGACTGCGGGATAAATGCGAGAAATCCGGTAAAGGGATGGATGGCCGTGGGCACGAAAACCATGAGCAGGCTGGCTCCCGGTGCGACTTGTAATGATGGCGGGGCGATCCCCATGATAAATCCGATCGCCCAGAGACCGTCGCGAGGAAATGGAAAGGCCACCACGGTGCTGCGCCCGAAACGGGAACGGAAGTTCAACAGATCGGTCATCCCCTTGAGGGTAATGTAGACGCTACGGACCAGGGGAATCTGTTCGATCCATCGTTCTGTCTGGATGATAACGCGCCGCCCGATTACATGAGTGGCAATGGCGCCAATGGCAAGAACGAGGATAAAAAACAGCGCAAGGCTGAGCCCAGGAATCTGCCGCGCCTCAATGGTCCAGGGAAGATCGAGCAGCAACTCGTTCAGCGCGTGAAGCAGCGTAAACAGGATCAAAAATGTCGCCCAGGCCGGCACGAGCAACAGCAGGCCTGCCACGGAATATTTCCACAAACTCTTTGACATCGCCGCTTGTTTCCTTCTCCGCGATCAGGCGAGGCTGGTAGTGTAGCAGAAACCGAGAAGCGAAATAGAGCCGACCTGCGGGGCTTGATCTCAACGATACCGGCGATCTATTCTATGAGGGTATTGTCGGTCCAGCTCACAAGGGGGCGTTATGGCAGAACATGCGGAAGCACATCGTCCGGTCAATATCGACAAGGATCTCCTGGCCATTCTCTGTTGCCCGGACACCAAGCAGGACGTGAGTTTGGCCGACGCAGCCTTGATTGCCACGCTGAACGAAGCGGTGAGCCGCGGACAATTGACGAATAAAGCCAACAAGCTAGTCACGGAGCCCCTTGATGGGGGATTGATCCGAAGCGACCGCACGATGCTCTACCCCATTCGCGAAAACATCCCCGTTATGCTCATCGAAGAAGGTATCCCCCTGAAGAGTTGAGCTGACTGGGCCGACTTACCCGCAGATCCTTCCGCACAGACGCGATTTACACTGCCGTCTACTTATTTTTTCCATGCGTAATCATGTGAAACCATCGCGACCTCGTTCGTGCCGACAAGCTACGCGAGAGGCGCGACCGTCTATTGGTCCGCGGTCTTGGAGCCGGTCGAGGTTCCACAATGTTGGCAGCGATATTCGTAGAGATTGCCGGTCGGGAGCACAAGGAGCAGTCGCTCTCGTGTCGGAGTCGCTACTCGACATTGAGGACAATAGAGCAGGGATGCGTTGAGAGACTTGAACTGATCTGCCTGTTCCGGGGCGCCAGGTCTGGGCCGTGGCATCTTAGGAGTTACGCCTGGCGACCATCCAGCGGTGGGCGGTTTACGTGGAGGTCCTTGCATGGAGGAATTGTACGCGGTGGGCCGCGTGACGGTCAATGGCGAGAACCGGGCCTCGTCGCATTTTCCTGCTTACCATGAATCGGTGGAGCCGTTCTTCTGCGGGAGTTTCGGCGAGGACCTGAGCAACTTCCAAGCCCCCCGCCCTCCTTGCACCAGGCCATACACAACCAGCCCGCTAATCAAGCCGTAGAGCCAGGCTCTACTCCAGGGCCAGAGGCCCGGAGCATGCAAGACGAAGCCGAGGGCGATATGGCCCCCGACTCCCATGCACAGCGAGAACACGATCCATTCTCGCATCATCGTAATAACAAACCAGGCGTCATGGAAGGCGACAGGTGGAGCTGGTACGGAGACGGGACGTTATACGGCCGGCGTCTTGGCTGATTCAATCTCAGTTGCTGTAATCAGGCTGGACAAATAATCAGCAACAAAGTTGAGGGCCTCCTCTCGACCATCTGCCCGACGCCCTTTTTCACGGCGCTGCACGGACAGTTCGTGATCGAGATCGGATTTCACTTCTGTAAGGACCCGCTGGAGGGATGAGGGGGTCAGATTTGCATCCATATCCTCGAGTTCCTGGCAGCGATCAAGGACCCAGTTGAGTCCTTCAATGCGTCCTGAATAATGCTCCTGCTCACCCGTGTCAATTCGTGACATCGTGGTGGCAAAGGTCTGGGCTTCATAAATGAGATTGTAAAAGCTCGTCACGGCTCGCTGTAGGGTAGGATTCATGTCGCTCCTTTGCGCTGGTTATTAACCAGTCGATTATACATGAGAATGCCCTGGCAACAAGGAAAAAGTTATCAGACTAGGTAAACAGGAGGGAGTGAAACTCGTTCATGAAGCCGTAATAGAGCGGGGCAAAATCCTTGAGGCTCTCGGGACTGGTCTCCTTGAGACGCTTGAAGAAGAACACCTGCGCGCGGGGATCGAGCTGCTCAAGGAGATGGCTCAATTGAGCCATCGTATAACTGCCAGCCGGAACACTCAGCACATAATGCACGAGACGCTCGACGAATTGCTGTGCGATGTACTCGCTGGCAAGGTAGCCTTCCGGGAGCTTCCCCGAGGCCAGAAACTCATCGAAAGGTATGGCTTGGGCGGCAAATGGGACTGGTCGCTGCTGAGGAGAGGTCACGCTGATGGTACCCCAGACTTGGTATGGAGAAGGATTCTTATACTGTTTTAACTCTACTGGACCACCTCAGGAACGTCAAGTGCGCAGAAGGAGCAGAGAAGATTGAGCCGAAAGACCGATGCGGCCCAGGAAGACGTGGGTCAAACAGAAGGGGCGGAGTCCCCGAAGGAACTCCGCCCCCCCATGAAGCGACCCCTAGCTGAAACTTACAGCCAGGTTACGCGCTCGGCCGGCCGAATGTAGATCGGCTCTTCGACCTGAATACGCGCCACTTCCTTGCCCGACTTGTTGAAGCCCAACACGGTATCGTTGTACATCTCGAAACGCTTCCCGTGGATCTGGGTCTCGAACACTTTCGGACCAGGAATGACATCGTACCGGAAGATGATCTGCTGGCTGGCTCTCCACAACTGGAGGACCGCCAACAGTTCACGGCTTGGCACGAGATACTTCTCGATGGCGTTGTCGACGCCCGGACCAAACATCTGCCGCGCATAGCCACGAGGGCTGTGCCGCGGTGGGATGTAGAAGCCGTTGGGCTCGGTGCCCCACTGTGGATACAATGGCAGCGCCACCTGCTCCACGCGAATCGCGTAGTAGAGCGGGTGCCACCGGTCTTCCGCCCACAGGCCGTCTTCGCCGATGCGCATCAGGCTCTGCATCCGGATCTTTCCGACGCAGGCTGCCATACAACGCGTTTCCATCGGCTCGCCGCCCGTCAACGGGTCTTTACCTTCGATGCGCGGATAACACGCGATGCACTTTTCAGACACGCGTGTGGTTCCACGATACATCGGCTTCTTGAATGGGCACTGCTCCACGCACTTCTTGTACCCTCGGCACCGGTTCTGGTCGATCAACACGATCCCGTCTTCGGGTCTCTTGTAGATCGCCTTCCGCGGGCAGGCCGCCAAGCAGCCTGGATACGTGCAGTGGTTGCAAATCCGCTGGAGATAGAAAAAGAACGTTTCATGCTCCGGCAGACTGCTGCCCGTCATCTTCCACGGTTCGTCCCGTGAGAATCCGGTCTTGTCGACGCCTTCCACAAGGGCGCGCATCGAGGTCGCCGTATCCTCATAGATATTCACGAACCGCCACTCTTGGTCCGTCGGAATGTACCCGATCGCCGCCTGGCCCACTTTGGCGCCCGCGTCGAAAATGGTCATCCCTTCGAACACGCCGTACGGCGCATGATGCTTACGTCCGACACGGACGTTCCACACCTGGCCGCCCGGATTCACCTGCTCGATGAGCTGGGTGATCTTCACGTCGTAGAACTGTGGGTACCCGCCGTACGGCTTGGTTTCCACGTTGTTCCACCACATGTATTCCTGACCCTTCGAGAAGAGCCAGGTGGACTTGTCTGCCATGGAGCAGGTCTGACAGGCCAGGCACCGGTTGATGTTGAACACAAAGGCAAACTGCCACTTCGGATGCCGTTCCTCGTAGGGATACAGCATCTTCCGTCCCAGTTGCCAGTTATACACTTCAGGCATTGTCAATCCTCCTTGTAGTCATGATCAGTTAATTCGTGAATCTCATCAGCGATACATCATCATCACAGTGCAAGTTGTGCGACCCTTACACCTTGATCTTGATGTGTTCGCCTTTGAGCCACTTGATCATGAACTCGTTCTCTTGGCCCGGTGTAAATCCGGTCCGGACCGGCTCCCATGGACCACGAGCTCCGATGCCGCCGTCTTCCGCCTTGGTGATGCGGATGAGACATTCCTTCGGCACCGTGTTGATCGCATGGTGGTCGACCTGATAGCCCCACTTGAACTTCCAAGCGATGGCATGTTTGCCCGGCAACGAGTCAGTCTGATGCATCGGCATCAACCAGTTTCTGGTAAAGGACTGTTGGGCCCCGTACCGGAAATTGGACTGATAACCGGTGTCCACCGCGATGGCGCGTCCGTCTGGGCGCGTCTCGTGGCCTTTGACCGACTTCGGCGTGGCCACGTACGGTGCGTGCTTCGACATCGTCACGTGGTACGGATAGGCCGGGTTGTACTTCGCGCGGATCATGAGGCGCGCCACCTTATAGTACGGATCCGAGGGCTTCCAGCCACGATATGGCCGGTCCACCGGGTTGCCGTCTACATAGACGTAGTCGCCGTCGTTGATGCCGCGGTCTTTCGCCGCCTGCGGGTTGATGTGCAACTGGTGTTCGCCGACACCAGGCGTCCGCTTGTCCATGCGGTACGGATCGCCGAAGTTCGACTCATAAATCTGTACCCAGTCGTTCACCGACCATTGGCTGTGCACACGATGCCGGGTCTTCGGAGTGACGCAGTAGAACTGGTACCCCTTCTCCCACAACG
>ERZ1292640.1118-Hain-H43-02um-R1-1118-length-22152-cov-7_pt1 | contig 22152 bp, 18 predicted proteins | sample MGYA00564404_ERZ1292640 | MGnify/ENA primary metagenome ERZ1292640 (study PRJEB36523, sample SAMEA6512636) | groundwater metagenome | collected 2019-01-08 | study: AquaDiva: Metagenomics assemblies of 32 groundwater samples
AAATGGCTGAGGGTTTCGGCCGAGTGCGGGCCGATATGATCGACCGAAACGCCGAGCTGTTTATGTGGGGCCTGGTGTTCGGCGCCGCCCAGACAGCGGCGCTCGCCGCCGTCATGGCACTGCTCCGCTAATCGTCGTCTTCGTCGCCCGAGGCCTGGCCAAGCGTCCCGGTGGCCTTCTGCATCAAGTACGTCTTGATGAACGCGTCGAGGTCCCCGTTCAGCACCTTGTCGACCTGGCCTTCGTGATACTTCGTGCGGTGGTCCTTGATCATCTGGTACGGCTGCAACACGTAGCTGCGGATCTGCGACCCGAAGGCGATGTCCTTCTTGGTGCCGCCAATCTGCGACAGCTTGTCCTGCTGCTCCTTCTGCTTCAGGTCGTACAACTTGGCCTTCAGCACCTTCATGGCCACGTCCTTGTTCTTGTGTTGCGACCGCTCGTTCTGGCACGACGTCACGATGCCGGTCGGCAGGTGCGTAATGCGGACCGCGGAGTCGGTGACGTTGACGTGCTGCCCGCCGGCCCCGCTCGACCGGTAGGTGTCGATGCGCAGGTCCTTCTCGGGAATGTCGATCTCCACGTCGTCATCGAATTCGGGCCAGACATAGACAGAGGCAAAGGACGTGTGCCGCCGCGCCGCCTGGTCGAACGGCGAAATGCGCACGAGGCGGTGAACACCCGCCTCGGCCGCCATCAAGCCAAAGGCATACTCGCCGGTCAACGTAAAGGTCACGCTCTTCAGGCCCGCCTCTTCGCCCGGCTGATACTCGAGCAGTTCGCGCTTGAAGCCGCGCCGCTCGGCCCACTTCAAGTACATCCGCAGCAGCATCTCGGCCCAGTCCTGGGACTCGACGCCGCCGGCGCCAGGATGAATGGTGATGATGGCGTTGGCGAGGTCGTGCTCGCCGCTGAGCATCTTCTTGGTCTCGGCTGCGTCGACCTGCTGGCCCAGCGCGTCGAGCGCGCGGGCCAGGTCGGCCAGCACGTCTTCCCCGCCGCGCGCCCACTCGATCAGCACGCCGATGTCGTCGGATTTCGCCGCCAGGCTGGCGCCGAGTTCGATGTCCTCGGCCAGCCGCCGCTGCCGCTGCAGCGTCTTCTGCGCGTCGGCCTGGTTGTCCCAGAAACCGGAGGCGGCGATCTTCTGTTCGATCTGCGCTAGCTCACCCGGATCATGCGCATCGTCAAAGATAACTCCGCATGTCGGCGGCCCGCTTCAGCAGGTCGGTGGAACGGCGGATGAGGTCATCAATCACGAGTGCCAAGAGATCTCCTTGCGGCGGTCAGCGTTCCGCCTTGAGCCATGCGGACACGCCCAGTGCCAGCACCGTGAGCACGGTGGCCAGCAGCGCGACCAGGTCACCAATTCTGGCATACAGCGTCCGTTCCTGCACGAATCGCGCTTCACCGACCACCGCGGCCGTCTCGAACAGGTCGGTCCGGATCAGGACGCGCCCGTAGGGGTCGATAATGCCGCTGACGCCGGTGTTGGCGGCGCGCACGAGGTAGCGGCCTTGCTCGATGGCGCGCATCGCCGCCATCTCGAAGTGCTGATACGCCGCCGATGAGTGCCCGTACCACGCGTCGTTGGTGATGGTCGTCAGCAGCTCGGCGCCCTGCCGTACGGCTTCGCGCGCCTGGCTGGGATAGGTCACTTCGTAGCAGATCGCCGTGCTGACCATGTGCTCGCGCACGGGCAGCATCGTCACGCGATCGCCGGCGGTGAACGCCGAGACGGCCTCGACCAGTGGAGCGACGAAGAACAGGGCGCGCTGGAACGGGACGTACTCCCCGAACGGGACGAGGTGCATCTTGCGGTAGACCGCCGCCGTCGCGCCGGCGGTGTCGAGCATGAACGCGGAGTTGTAGTAACGATTCGGCGTGCCGCGCTCGAGCTCGTCGCTGCCGAACAGCAACGGCTTCCCCAACTGCCGCACCAGCGCGCGGATCTGCTCGCCCCCGGGGTCGTCCTGGAAGAAGAAGGGCGTCGCTGACTCGGGCCACAACAGGAAGTCGGCGCCGTTGGCCGCGGCCTGCCGCGTCAGTTGCAGGTAGCGGTCCACAATCATCTCGGCGCGGGCGGGGTTCCACTTGTCGACCTGCGCGATGTTGCCCTGGATAAGGCCGACCCGCACGGGCTCGCCCTGCGTCAGGCGGTTGGCGGCCAGGCGCTGTCCGCCCCAGACCGACGTCACGGCAATCAGGGCGACGGTGCCGGCGAACGCGACAACCCGCGTGCGTCCAGTGGCGAGTGTGGCCGCGGCAAAGCCGGCATTAATCAACGCGACCAGCGCCGAGAGCCCGTAAACCCCCACCAGGCTCGCGAGCTGCGCAAGCGGCAACAGCGTCACCATGGTGTTGCCCAGCGGGATCCACGGAAACCCGCCGAACAGGAAGCCGCGGGTATATTCGGTCGCCACCCAGGCGGCCGGCGACAGCGCCAGGCCGGCGAAACCGAATTGACGGATAAAGATGGCCGAGGCGGCCGACGCCAGCGCCGTGAAGGTGGCCATGTACAGGACGAGCAGGCCGGTGACGAACACGGCCACCGGCAGTGGCAGGCCGCCGAAGGTCTGCACGGTGGCGCCGGTCCAATAGACGGTGCCGGCGAAGTGGATGAACCCGGCAATCAGGCCCAGGCGGAAGCCGCGGCCCGCGGTGACGCCGGCCGCCCGACCCGGCTGGCCGTTCCATCCGCTCAACGCCACGTACAGTGGCACGAGCGCGATGAACGCGGCGGCCGGGTGACCGTATCTGGGGAACGACAGTGCCAGCAGCACGCCCGAGGCAATGGCTGCCACGGTTGAACCCGACATCATCAATCGAACTGCCTACGCCTTCATCGCCGCATCGAGCAGCGATTCGAGCGAGCCGAACTTCTCGTGGTAGTCGGCCTGCGCGCGGCGAATCACCTCGAAGGCCTCTTCGCGACCGTAGACGTGGGTAATCTCGCAGGGGTTCTCGTTGGTGCCGGGCACGAGCTTGTACGTCTCGAAGTAATGGATCAGGCGCGCCACCAGCGCCTCGGGACAATCCTTGATGTCGCGGAAGCCGCCGTACGCCGAATCGCCGACGAGCACGGCGACGATCTTGTCATCGGCCTCGCTGCCGTCGATCATCCGCAGGCCGCCAATCGGGATGGCCTGCAGCAGGATGTCGCCGTGCGACACCGGCCGTTCCGACAGGACGCAGACGTCGAGCGGATCCAGATCGCCGCTAATCGCGGGGCGCCCGGTTTTCTCCGAGCTGAGCTCGGCGACACGGGAGCCGCAGTAAGTCTGCGGCAACAGCCCGTAAAGAGCCGGGCAGAAGTTCGAGAAGCGCTGTGGGCGATCGAGCTTGAGCAGGCCGGTGGCCTTGTCGAGCTCGTACTTCACGGTATCGGAGGGCGTGATCTCGATGTAGCAGGTGACGACATCGGAGCCCTTCTCGCCAAGGCGGACGCCGTGCCAGGGATGCGCCCGGAACAGGCGCCCCATCAGCTGCCAGAGCGGTTGACGGGATTTGGGGGTGGTCACCATGGGCGCCCTAGCGGACGACCCAGGGCTTGAACTGCTCTTCCTTCTGCAGCCGGGCGGCGACCGTGTCGGCCTCGCGGCGTTCCTGGAACTTGCCGACGCGCACGCGGTAGACCGAAGGGGCTCCCTTCGCCGGCGACAGGACGTAGGCGGGATAGCCCTTGCCGGCCAGTCGCTTGACGATGGTGTCGGCCTCGCTGCGCTCGCGCAGGGCCGCGACCTGGATTGCGAAGCCGGTGCCGGCCGGTTCGGTCGACGCGGCCGCGGCCGGCACGGCTGGGGCCGGAGCCGGCGGCGCGGTTGGTGCGGGCGCCACGCTGGCCGCGACCGGAGCTTCGGGTTTGGGCGTGGGCGCTTCGGCGGGAGGCGCCGGTTCTGCCGGCTTCTTCAGCGAGTCGCTGGCTGCCTCGTTGCCGGTCAGGCGCTCGGCGTAGCTCAGCTTCTCCCCCGCAGTCACGGGCGTGTCGCCGGCCCCCTGGCCCATCGACGCGGGCGGCAACGGCGGCTCCGACTCGGCGGCCGACGCCACCGTACTGTCGGTGCTGCCGGGCAGTCCCCGTTCGGTGCGGACTCCTCGCCCCACCAGGACGCCCATCAGGAAAATGCCGACCCCAATGACCACGAAGGCCATGGCCATGAAGACCAGCTGCTTGCCGTTCAGCTGAATCTCGCGAAACGCGTCGTCTTGGGTAGTTGCCATCAGTGCAGATCTGGGCAGAATTTTATCACGCCCCGCCGATCTTCGCCTTCAACGCCAGGGCCTCCTCGGCCTTCGGATCGAGGGCCAGGGCGCGGTCAATTTCGCTGCGGGCCGACGCCGCGTCCTGCACCTGGAGGTACGCCTCGGCCAGGGCTACGTGGCCGTCGACCGTCTCCTCGCTCCAGAGGGCGATCTTCAGCGCCTCGACTGCCACTTCGGCGCGGCCACCGCGCAAGTGCAGGCGGCCCAGCATCAAGTGTGCTTCGGCCAGGTACGGTGACAGGAACAGGGCCCGCCGCAGTTCCTGCATCGATTCGCGATCGGCCTCGCGCTGGAAAGCGCGGCGGCCGGCATCGAGGTGAAAGGCCGCCAGCTCGTCCTGGTTGCGCTGGCCGGCACTGGTCAGGATGGTATCGACGCGCCCGGCCGAGGGCGTGAGTGCCTCGGCGAGACGTTCGAGGCCGCGGGGCACGGGATCACCGGCCACCGCCTTGGCTTCCCACCCGGCATACTTCGACGACAGGCGCTTCGCCAACTCGCGCTCGCGCGCGGCTTCGGCCGTCGCCCCGGTCTGCTGCAAGGCAAGGCCAAGGATGAAGTGCGCGTCGCCGTCACCGGGGTTGCGGCGCACGGCCTCGCGCAGCCAGTAGATGGTGGCGCGCGGATCGCGATCGAGCCAATAGGCGTAGCCGAGGTTGAAGAACAAGTCGCCGTCCACCGGATCGATCTCGCTGGCCTGGCTGAAGTAGTAGGTGGCCCGGCCCGGCTGCGGGGTCGCGGTGCGGCGCAGTTCCGCCACGCCGATGGCGTTGGTCACGGCGGCCGACCGCACTTCGGCCTGCAGGGCGCGCAGTGTCTGCAGTGCATCATCGAACCGCTTCAGGCTCATCAACGACAGCGCGCGGCGGAAGCGGCTCTCGCGCGAATAGCGGCTTTCGGCACGAACGCCCGACAGCGCGTCCAGCGCGCGTTGGTGCTCCGCGGCTTCGGTGTGCAGATCCCACATCGCGAGGCGGGCGGCGTCGAACTGCGGCGCCGCCTTGAGGGCTTGTTGCAGCAAGGCGATCGCGGCCGCCGGCGTCTCGGCCAGCAGGCCCTTGATGTAAAGCTCGAACACCTGCGGTGATGGCGGCAGCCGGTCCGACGGCACGGTCGGCGGCGCGGTGGCGACGCCGCGGACAAGGTGCGCGAGCCGGCTGAACACGCCGAAGAGATCGGTCACCGGACCCGATGCCTGCACGTCCGGCAGCAACCGTCCGGTATCGAGGCGCACGACCCGGCCGCGCGCGACCAGTTGATCGCCGCTCAGCTCGAGCGCGCCGATCACCACGACGCCGGCGGCCACCGCCTGGCCAACCTTGATCGACGAGGCGCGGCTCAGGTCCGCCGTCGCCGGCAGTTCCAGTCGGTCGAACGCGCGCAGCCGTTCCTCGCGATCGATCACGCGCTCGCCGCCGGCGGCCAGCAAGTCGGTCAACAACACCGCGGCGCCCTCGCGCATCCAGGCGAGCCGCGGTTCCTGTTTCGGGTTCTCGAATGGCAGCACGAGGACCGGCGCCCCGGCCGGCACTTGCGCCGCGCCGGACGCGGGCCAGGCCAGCGCACCGGCCAGCAGGCCGGCCAGCGCCCGGCGGCGCCACCTCACGCGGCGTCCGCCTCGTCCTGGCGTCGCGCGCCGGTGACGATCACCGCGAGGTTCCACCCGCCTGGCTCACCGCCGTCGACGGTCACCTCGGCGTTCACACCGCACTGCGCAAACAGCCGGCGCACGGCGGCCGCGTAGAAGCCGCGCATGGGCACGGTCGCCGGGTCTCGCAGTTGATCGCACAGCGCCGACTTGATCTGGACCGCGGCGGTCGGCCCCTTCACGCGGATCTTCACCTTCGACTGCCTCACCGTGGCCAGCACCAGCCGCTTGCACAACCCCAGCGCCGCGCGCGAGCGCAGGCCGAGCGGCAGCTGGTGAATGTACCATCGGCGCAGCCCCGAGAGTTCCTGGTAGGTCCAGTCGGCGGCACACCCCCCGGCACGAGTGGCGATCTGGTCGTTCGACGGCGGCTCCTCGCGATGGAGAAAGCTGAGCACGGCGCCCAGGGGGGCCAGGCCGATGCGGCCGTCGCGCATGCCGGACGGACTCAACCAGTTCTCGTAGAAATCGAGCCGGCTTGGTGAAACATCGGCGATGCCCTGGTGCAGACTCGAGATGAGCAGGCGGCCGATTCCAGCGTCAACCATGACGAAGGCGTGGGGATCTGATAACGTGATCGTACCGCTTCGCTGCGACCGAGTCAACGAACCAGCATCATGATTCTTCCCCTCCACGAACAGCTCAAGGCGCGTGTGCGCGCCGTGCTCGCCGAACGTTACGACATCACCGATCCGGATGTGGCGATACCGGTCGAGACGCCGCCGAACCGGACGCTCGGCGACCTCGGCACACCCGTAGCCTTCGACCTGGCCCGGCGGCTGCGCAAGGCGCCGCGCGTGATCGCGCAGGAGATCGCCGCCGCGCTCGGACCGCTGCCCGGCATCACCAGGGTCGAGGCGGCGCCCAACGGCTACCTCAACGTGTTCCTCGATCGGCCGGCGTTCCTGCTTGCCCGGCTTGGTGTCGCCGGCACCCTGCCGCCCGCAGCGCCCCACACCGACAAGACCATCGTCGAACACACCGCCATCAACCCCAACAAGGCGGCCCACATCGGCCACCTGCGCAATTCGGCGCTCGGCGACACGCTGGTCCGCGCCCTCCGCTTCCGCGGTAATCCGGTCGAGGTGCAGAACTACATCGACGACACCGGCGTGCAGGTCGCCGACGTGGTCGTCGGCTTCCGCGAGTTCGAGAAGATCGACCTGGCCGGCGCCAGGCATCTCGCCGAGACCACCCGCTTTGACTATTACTGCTGGGACCTTTATGCCCGCGTCACCGAGTGGTACGACGGCGATAAGGACCGCCTGAAGATTCGCGCCGCGACACTGCACGACATCGAGCACGGCGTGGAGCCGACGGCCAGCCTGGCGGCGTTCATCGCCGATACGGTGGTGCGCGCGCACCTCAAGACCATGGCGCGGCTGAACATCGACTACCAGTTGCTGACGTGGGAGGGCGACATCCTGCGGCTCAAGTTCTGGGCGCGCGCCTTCGAGGCCATGAAAGCCACCGGCGCGGTCTACCTGCAGAACGAGGGCAAACACGCCGGCTGCTGGGTGATGAAGATCGACCCTTCGACGCCGCTCAGGACAGGCGATCCTGACGCGACGCCGAATCCGGACGAAGACGACGACCCCGAGTCGCGAGAGAAAGTCATCGTCCGATCGAACGGCACCGCCGTCTACGTGGCGAAGGACATGGCCTACCAGTTCTGGAAGTCGGGCCTGCTCGGCCACGACTTTCACTACCGCCCCTTCGCGACGCGCATGAACGGCGAGACGCTGTGGGCCACGACCAGCGACACCTCGCTGGCGGTCGCCGATCACCCGAAGTTTGGCGCCGCCGCCGCGACCTACAACGTGATCGACGTCCGCCAGGCGTACCTGCAGAAGCTGCTGAAGCAGGCGCTGTCAGCGATCGGCCACAAGGCCGAGGCCGATCGGCTCACCCACTTCTCGTACGAGATGGTGGCGCTCTCGCACGCCACGGCCAGGGAACTGGGCTTCGCGCCGCCGCCCGATTCCGAGGACGCGAAGCGGCCGTTTGTCGAAGTGTCCGGGCGCAAAGGCCTCGGCGTGAAGGCCGACGACCTGATCGACCGCGTGGTCGACAAGGCCATGAGCGAAGTGAACCGGCGGCAGCCCGAGTTGCCGGAGGCCGAGCGGCGCCGGATTGCCGAAGACATCGGCATTGCCGCGGTGCGCTATTTCCTGATCAAGTACTCACGCACCAAGGTGATTGCCTTCGACATCGATGAGGCGCTCAGCTTCGAAGGCGAAAGCGGGCCGTATCTCCAGTACGCGGTCGTGCGCGCCAACAACATCTTCCAGAAGATCCGGGAACGGCTGGGCATGGACGAGGCCGCCATGCTGGCCCCGTTGCCCACGACCCCGCCCGACTTCATCAACGGCAGCGACGGCGACCACGAACTGTGGGCGCTGGTGCTCGAGGCCGCGCGGCTGGACGACGTCGTTGAACAGGTGGTCCGGACGCTGGAGTTTGCGGTGCTGGCCAAGTACGGCTTCGGGCTCGCCCAGATGTTCAACGCCTTCTATCACCGCGCCCAGATCCTCAACGAGGGCCGGGACGATGTCCGCCGCTGGCGGGCGGCCGCGGTGGCGTATTTCCGCCTTCAGCTCACGCGGATGCTCGATCTGATGGGCGTTGCTGTTCCGCCTCGAATGTAGGACGCTTGCAGATATGGCCCTGATTGCGATCGCCCAGAACCGCCGGATGTCCGACTACATGGAGTCCGTGCGCCGCGCCGGGGGCGAGCCAATCGAGGTCGCCGCCGGCGGTGAAGCGCCCGAACACCTCCTGGCGCGCGTCGACGGCGTCATGCTGACCGGCGGCGGCGATGTTGACCCGATGCTGTACGGCGAACCGCCGCATGCCGCGTTCCAGGCCGCCGAGGCCGATCGCGATGCCTTCGAGATCGCGCTGACGCGCGCGGCCATCGCCGCCAACGTCCCGTTCCTCGCCATCTGCCGCGGCATGCAGTTGCTGAACGTTGCCATGGGCGGCACGCTCATCCAGGACATTCCCAGCCAGGTGCCCGGCGCGCTCGAGCATTCCGTGCCCGAGCCGCGCGCCCACGTCGCCCACGAAGTCTGGGTGGCAAAGGACTCGCGCCTGTCGGCGCTGCTCGCCGATCACATGGAGGACGGCGAGACCTGCCACGTCAACAGCCGGCACCACCAGTCGGTCGCAAAGGTCGCGCCCGGCTTCGACGTGACGGCCACTTCGCCCGACGGCGTGATCGAAGCCATGGAGAAGCCCGGCGCCGCGTTCTGCATCGGCGTGCAATGGCATCCGGAGAACTTCTGGCGGACCGGCGAGTTCCGCGGCCTGTTCGAAGGCTTCGTTCACGCCGCTAACGCCCGAAAACGATGACCGTCTCGACGTGCGCGGTGTTCGGGAACAAATCGAACGCGCGCACGCTCGTCATCCCATAGCCCGCATCCATCAGCGACCTGGCGTCGCGCGCCAGCGTGGCAATATCACACGACACGTAAACCAGGCTGGACGCCCGGACCGCGACCACGCCGGCCAGCGCTTCCTTCGACAGTCCCGTCCGCGGCGGATCGACGATGATCGTTGCCGCCTTGGTCGCCGCCGGCAGATAGCGCTCGACCGGCTCGCTCCGCACGCTGACGTCGGAGCGCCCGGCGGCATTGCGCCTGAGGTCGCGCGCCGAGAAATGATCGCCCTCGACCGCGACCACCGGTCCACGACCGGCGTGCGCGGCGGTGAGGCTGAAGAGCCCGACTCCGGCATAGAGGTCGAGCAGCGGTCCCTGGGTGACGTGCGCCAGCACGTGATCCACCAGCGGCTGCAGCAGGAAGCGATTGCCCTGGAAGAACGACCGGGCGTGCCGCGAGCGCGCCACGCCCGAGACCACGTCCGAGACAACGGCGGTCCCCCACAAGTCCATGGTCCGCGTCGACTCCTGGGGCGCACAGGTCGCGCCGGTCAGCCCGTCGAGGGTGGTGACGGCGGCCAGCCGCGACGGATCGGCGGAGGGCAGCAACTCCAGGTGCAGGGCGCGCTGCGACGCATCGAGATTCTCCGACAGCTCGATCTCGCTGACGGTGTCACGTTCGAGCGGCTTGAGGGACAGCTCCAGCGCGTGCAGCACCGCGAGGGTGTCGGGGCGCAACTGCCGGGTCGGCCCGGCGTCGCACAATGAGTGCGTGCCTTCGCGGAAGAAACCAATGCGGCCGTTGCGCACGTGCAGGCGCGCGCGCATGCGGTAGCCGTCAATCGGCGAGGCCACCACGTCGACCGGCGCCTCCAGCGTGATGCGGCCCAGGCGGCGGAAGGTATCCTCGATGATGGCGGCCTTGATGGCGCGCTGGCGTGCGTAGCCGATGTGTGCCAGGACGCAACCGCCGCAGCCGCCGTCGGACGGCGAGCTGCCGTCAGCCGCGTCCGGCACGCGGTCGGGCGAAGGCTCGATCACCCGGCGGGTGATCGCCCACCCGGTGCCGCGCTGCACCTTCTCGACCTCGGCTTCCACGACCTCGCCGGGAATGGCGCCGGCGACGAACACGATCGCCCCGTCGTGCCGCGCGATCATGCGCCCGCCCGCGGCGGGCCGTTCAATAGTGAGCGTGAGTCGATCGCCTCTGTTCATATGCATCCGGGCCTGGCACGTGTACGTCCAAAACGAAGCAGTTCTTGCGAGCGTGGCAGGTTCTGCCACCAATTCGATGTAACCGTGCCAGGCCCCGAGACGTCAGGCCCCGATGTCGGGCAAGCCGAAGTGCTGGCGGACCAGTCGAGCGATGGCCGCGCGGCGCGACTGCGCGTACGCCTCGGGCGCCATGCGCTGGCGGAACGGCGCCAATTCGGCATCGGCTTCGTGCTCGATCTCCGTCCGCGTCCCCTCGGTCAACGCCGCGGTCGCGGCCGCCACGAGCTCGGCCTCGACCGCAGCCACCTGCTGCAACAACGCGTCGCGGGCCTCGCCACGGGCGCGTGCTGCCGCCGGTTGCAGCGAATCGAGCGCGCGCACGGCGGCGTCCAGCACCGGGCCAATCGCCGGCCCTGCCTTGTCGCTGCCGCGCAGGACCGTCAGGCGCGAGAGCGCCGCCTCGAGTTGCGACGCCAGCGACCGGCGCGAACGGCTCGCCCCCTGCACCGGTTCCTCAACGTCAGGTCCGCCGGCGGAATCGGGCACCACGGCGGCAATCCCGAGCGCACGCCGCCAGTCGTCAAAGGCGTCGAGCACATCGGCCTCGCAGAAATCAATCCGCACCGGACGCCGCCGCGGGCCCTTGCGGTAGTAGCGCTCGAAGTAGCGATCGATGCCGGCCTCGGCCACCTTCAGGGGAATACCCTGGTGGGCCCACGCGACCACGCGCTCGAATGCCGGGCCGGTAATGCGAATCAAGTGGCCGTCGTTCTTGCGACACAAGTAGGCCTCGAGGTCGCGGCAGTACGCGTCGACGTCGGTCACTGTCGTCAGGCTTGGGACTTGGGACCTGGGGCTTGAGCACGCCGCTCCCAGACGAGTCGCAGGCCCTGGAGCGTGAGCTCGGTATCGACATGCTCGATCAGCGCCGACTCGGGCGCGACCACCGACGCCAGGCCGCCGGTCGCCACCACCACCGCTGCCCCGCCCAGTTCCGCCTTCATCCGCCGCACCAGGCCTTCGACCATGTCGACGTATCCCCAGAAGAGACCCGACTGCATGGAGGCTACCGTGTTGGTGCCAATGGCGCGCGCCGGCTTGCGCACTTCGATCCGCGGCAAGCGGGCCGCCCGCTGAAACAGCGCATCGGCGGAAATCTGCGGGCCTGGGCAGATGATGCCACCCAGGTACTCCCCCTTGGCGGAGATCGCATCAAACGTCGTCGCGGTGCCGAAGTCGACCACGATAATCGGCAGCCCCTTGCCGTACCGCTCGAATGCGGCAATGCCGTTGACGACGCGATCGGCACCCACCTCGGCGGGGTTGTCGTACAGGATCGGCATCCCACCGTTGACCGCAGGCTCGAACAGCAGCGGCACCCGGCCGAAGTAATCGGACACCATCGTCACCAGTGTGCCGGTGAGCGGCGGCACGACCGACGCGATCACGATGCCCGAGATATCGGCCTGCCGCACCTCGTAGCGTTCGCACAGGTTGGTGATGAGAATGCCAAGCTCATCGGACGTGCGCTCGCGGATCGTCGTCAGGCGCCAGCTGTGCACGAGGGTTGCGCCGCGGAACGCGCCGATGACGATGTTCGTGTTCCCTACATCGATCGCCAACAACATATCAATGTGCCTATAGCTTCCAGGACAGTTCGCCGGCGATCACGCGTTCGATGCCCGCTGCTGTCCGCACGAGCAGGGCGCCGGAGTCGTCAATGCCGGCCGTCGTGCCAGAGCGGCCATCCCACTCCACCCGCGAGCCAATGGCGCCTGGTGATGCCGCGCGCCACGCCTGCAGAATATCACCGGGACTCCGCTCGAGCGCGGCGATGCGGTCCGATATTGCGGCGAGCAATTCGGCGAACACGCGCCACCGATCCACGGCACGGCCGAGTTCGCCCTCGAGCGACGTCGCCCGCTCCGCGACCTCGGGCGCATACGAAGCCGGCTGCACGTTCAGGCCGACACCAATCACTACGGCCTGCGCCACGGTGCCGATGGCCAACCCTTCCGCGAGGATGCCCGCCAGCTTGCGACGGCCAACCAGCACGTCGTTGGGCCACTTGAGATGGGTCGCCAAGCCGAGCGCCGCCTGAATGCCGTCGTGCACGGCGACGCCCGCAGCCAGCGTGAGCAGCGGCAACGCCGCGTTCGCGTGCACCGGTGGCCGCGCCACATACGAGAAATAGAGACCGGCCCCGGCCGGCGATTCCCAGACCCGTCCGCGCCGCCCGCGTCCCGCGGTCTGCTGGTCGGCTCCCACCACCAGGCCGCGCGCCGCGCCGGCGACCGCCAGTGCCGAGGCCTCGTCCATGGTCGATGGTAACGACTCGTGCCAACGCACATCGACACGCAGATCGGGACGCCGTTGCGCCAGGGCAGCCAGCGCCGCCGACAGGTCGTCCGGTGACATCACGCCGGCTCGAGTTCGAAGCTGAGGTCGGCGCCGGGCGCGGAGTGCGTGAGGGCGCCCACCGAGACATATTGTGCGCCCGTGGTGGCCAGCTCGGGAATGCGGGATAGCGTCACGCCACCCGAGATCTCGATCTCGGCGCGGCCGGCCACGCGGGTCACGGCTTCGCGGATGTCGTAGGTCGTAAAGTTGTCGAGCAGTATGCGCGGGACGCCGGTTTGCAGCACCTCGTCCAGTTCTTCCAGCGTCTCCACCTCGATCTCGACCGGCAGTCCCTTCGCCGCGCGCATGGCGCGCTCGGCGGCGGCGCGCACGCCACCGGCGAGCCGCTTGTGGTTGTCCTTGATCAGGATGCCATCGTCCAGGCACTGCCGATGATTGGTGCCGCCGCCGCACCGCACCGCGTACTTTTCGAGGGCCCGAAAGCCCGGCGTGGTCTTGCGGGTGTCGAGAACGGTGATGCCGCCGGCCGCCGCGTCGACGAACTGCGCCGTCAGCGTGGCAATGCCGCACAACCGCTGCAGAAAATTCAGCGCGGTGCGCTCGGCTTCGAGCAGCGCCCTGGCGTCACCGGTCACAGCAGCCACGACCTCGCCGGCCTGCACGCGGGCGCCGTCAGACCAGCGCACTTCGAAGGCGGCGGCGGGCTCGACCTGCCGGAACGCCTCGGCCGCCACGTCCAGGCCGGCGACCACGATGTCGGCCTTGGCGACGATCACACCGCGCGCGCGCTGGCCTGCCGTGATGGTGGCGGCGCTGGTGACATCGCCGCGCCCGCGATCCTCGGCGAGCGCGTTACGCACCAGGCCGCGATACGTATCGATCGGTAGCCGATCCATCAGGCCTCGGCCGGCCCGCCCCCCGTAGCCTCGGCGGAGGGGGGCTTGAGGGTGATCTCCACGCGCGGCTCTCCGGTCTTGAGCACCAGACCGTCGGTCCGGCAAGCGGCCTTCAAGTCGCGCGCCACGAGCGCCAGGCTGCTGGCCGCCTCGTCACCAGCAAAGTAGATCACTTCCCGCACCGGCGTGCCCACCGACACCTTCTGGTCGGTCTTCGCCTTGCGAATGGCGTTCAGCGCTTCGGTCAGGTGGAATACGGCGCGCTGCGCGGCTTCGTCCGTGCCGGACACGGCGATCAACTCATGACGCGTCGGCCACGCCGACCGATGCACCGAGCCGGCATTCGACCACGACCACACTTCTTCGCAGACGAATGCCAGGTACGGCGCCAGCAGGCGCAACAGCACCGACAGCGCCAGCCGCATGGCGGTCGACGCCGAAGCCGCCGCCTCGGGACCGAAATCGCCGTAGCGGCGCGACTTGGCCGCCTCCACGTAGTTGTCGCAGAAGTCCCAGAAGAACGATTCGATTTTCGCGAGGGCCTTGGCGTACTCGTACTGCTCGAGTTCGGCCGTCGCCTCGTCCACCAGGTTGGCGAGGTTCTGCAGCATGCCGCGATCGAGCGCCTCGGTCACCGCCCCGGCCGGCTGCTCGCCGGCCAGCACGAACTTCGAGACGTTCAGCACCTTCATGGCGAGCTTGCGGCCGATCTTCATCTGGCCGACGTCAAACGCCGTGTCGACGCCGGGCCCGCCGCGCGCGGCCCAGTAGCGGACGCCGTCGGAGCCATATTCCTGCAGCAGGCCAAGCGGCGTCACCACGTTACCCTTGGACTTCGACATCTTCTTGCGATCGGGATCCAGCACCCAGCCCGAAATCGCGGCGTTGGTCCACGGCACCGAGTCGTTCTCGAAGTGCGCGCGAACGACCGACGAGAACAGCCAGGTGCGGATGATGTCGTGGGCCTGCGGCCGCAAGTCCATCGGGAACGTGCGCGCGAAGATGGCGGCGTCGGTCTCCCACTGGCTGACCAGTTGCGGCGACACCGAGGATGTGGCCCAGGTGTCCATGACATCAGGATCGCCGATGAAGCCGCCCGGCTGGCCGCGTTGTTCGGCGGCGTAGCCATCGGGCACATCGGTGGAGGGATCGATCGGCAGTCGTGATTCAGCCGGCACGAGCGGCTGGCCGTAATCGGTCGTGCCGTCCGCGCGCAGCGGATACCACACCGGGAAGGGCACGCCGAAGAAGCGCTGGCGGCTCACGCACCAGTCGCCGTTCAGGCCGTTGACCCAGTTCTCGTAGCGCGCCTGCATGTACTCGGGATGCCACGCGATCTCGCGCCCGCGCCGGATGAAGTCGTCCCGGTAGTCGATGGTCTTGATGAACCACTGCCGGCTGGTCACGATCTCGAGGGGCCGGTCGCCCTTTTCGTAGAACTTGACGTTGTGCGTGATCGGTTTCGGGTCGCCCTGCAGGTCACCGCTCTCGCGCAGCAACTCGACCATCTTCACCTGCGCCTTCTTGGCCGACAGTCCGGCCAACTGGTCGTAGGCGTGCTGCGCCTTCGCCGCATCGGCGGTCTCCCAGCCCGGCTCGCCCCACGTCACGCGTCCCAGCGCGCCGTTGGGCTGCACGATCGCGCGCACCGGCAGCTTCAGCTCTCGCCACCAGGTCACGTCGGTGGTGTCGCCGAACGTACAGATCATCGCGATGCCACTGCCCTTCTCGGGATCGGCCAGCGCGTGCGCCAGCACCGGCACTTTCACGCCGAACAGGGGCGTGATCACCTCGGTCCCAAACAGCGGCTGGTAGCGCGCATCGTCAGGATGCGCCACCAGCGCCACGCACGCCGGAATCAGCTCCGGCCGTGTCGTTTCGATAGCCACGGCACCGGTGCCGTCTGCTTTGGCGAAGTGAATCTTGTGATACGCGCCCGGTTGCTCGCGGTCCTCGAGTTCCGCCTGCGCCACGGCCGTCCGGAAGTCGACATCCCACAGCGTTGGGGCTTCGACCTGATAGGCCCGTTTCTTCTCGAGCAGGCGGAGAAACATCATCTGCGAGACGCGTTGGGCAGGCGGCGCGATGGTCGCGTAGGTCATCGACCAGTCCACCGACAGGCCGAGGTACCGCCACAGGTGCTCGAAGACCTTCTCGTCTTCGACCGTCAGCTTGATGCAGAGTTCGATGAAGTTCGGCCGCGAAACCGAGATCGGATGCTTGTCGGGCTTCTCAGGCGCCACGAACGACGGGTCGTACGGCAGCGACGGATCGCAGCGCACGCCGAAGTAGTTCTGCACGCGGCGCTCGGTCGGCAGGCCGTTGTCGTCCCACCCCATCGGGTAGAAGACTTCCTTGCCGCGCATGCGCTGGAAGCGCGCGACGATGTCGGTGTGGGTGTAGGAGAAGACGTGCCCGACGTGCAGCGACCCGCTGACCGTGGGCGGCGGCGTGTCGATCGAATAAATCTGGTCGCGGGGCCTGGTGCGGTCGAACCGGTAGGTGCCGTCACGCTCCCACCTCGCCGACAACGCGTCTTCCAGGCCTTCCAGTGCGGGCTTTTCCGGAACGGGCATATCCCCCCATTATCTCGCGGAAAAGGCGGCGCGGCCGCTCGCGTTACTGGGTGTCGCGCTCGATCCGGGCCTTGACGCGTGCGATCTCCTCACGAACCAGCCGTTCGGAGGTCTCGGAGACCACCGATCGCACGGTGTCGCGAACGGCCGCCGTCATCGCGTCGCGCAGGCCGGTCCCGAAGGTGCCGGCGGTGAGGCGCTCGGACACGCGCTGGGCGATCTGGTCCAGCATCTCGTTGGTGATCTCGGGCGCGACCGGCTGGCTCACGACCGGGGGCGGCTCAGGCGCGACGAGGGGCTCCCGGCGCGGCGGCGCATCGCCGGTCTCGAATGCCAGCAGCGCAGCGAAGTCGTCGGCCACAGAACTCGGCACCGCGGAAGTCGGCACCGAAGGACTCGGTGCCACGGGTGCCAAGGGGGCCACGGGGGCCTCGGGCTTGGGCACCGGCGTGGCGCCGTTGCCAAGCGGGGCGAACGGCGAATCCGGCGGTGTTGCGTGCCGGGCTGGCTCACGCGGCGCGCGGTCATCGAGACCGAAGTCGAGGTCGAGGTCGGCGGCCGGTGCGGGCGCGGTGCCTCCAGGTCCTGCCTGGGCCAGTTCCACATCGTGAATGCCCATCTCGGCCGCCAGTTCGTGCTGCTGGTTGCGGCGGGCTTCCTGCGTCTTCTCGTCTTCGGCGAACCACTCGTCATCCACTTCGAAGATCGGGTTGCCTGGTGTGGCCGGCGGCCGCGCGGGCATGGCGTCGCGGGCGTCGGCGACCATGTCGCGCTGCGCGTCGAGGTCGCGCGACTTCCGGTTGTCGTCGGCGAACCAGTCGGCATCGACCTCGAACACCGAGTTCGGCGAGGCCCCTTCGCTGGGCGGGGTCGGGCGGCGTCCCGGGGATCGCGGGTCGGGCGCACCAGAAGCCTGGCCCAATGGCGGCGAGGGATTCCGGTGCTTGGCGTTGGGCTCGGGGTGCCGGCCGGCGAGATGTTGATCGAGCGAATCGAACGCCGCGTCCAGGGTGTCGAGATAGTCTTCGCGGCCAGGCGCGCCGCCTTCGACCGAGCGCGCATCCGGGTCGAGGCCCGACTCCTGGCGCAGCTGATCCCACGACGACACCGGCGCCTTGCGCGCCGAGGGCGGCGCCGCGGCCGCGCGCGGCGCCGGCTTGCGATCGGCGGGCGTATCGGCAGAGGTCACCAGGCGCCCCGCGGGCGGGGTCGGGCGGGCGTCCTTGAGCCCGAGCAGTTCTTTGACGCGACTGATCACAGTAGTAGGCTCTAACGGCTTCTCGATCACTCCGCGGGCGCCGCTCGCCTTGAGCCGCGCCGAATCCACCGATTCAAACGCGCCCGACAACAGCAGTACCGGCACGTCCTTGAGCTTGGCGATGCCGCGCATGTACTCCGCCAGCTCGTAACCGTTCGTGCGCGGCAGCGTGGTGCCCGCCAGCACGATGTCGGGCCGCATCGCCGCCATCGAATCGATGGCCTGCTGGCCGTCGGACACGGTGACGACCCGAAACGACTCGTCGGAAAACGTCAGCGCGACTACGCGCTGGGTCGTCACGCTGTCGTCGGCGAGCAGCAAAGTCCGCATGAAACCGGCTATTTCCCCGTATCGGCCGAACCGCCCCGCGCCAACACCCTCAGACCCTCGCCCGGGCGTTGGCGGTGATGTAGTCGATGATGTGCTGCATCGGGGTGCCGGGGATGAAGATACCGTGAATGCCCATGGCATTCAGCTTGGGCAAATCGACGTCGGGAATGATCCCGCCAATCACCACCTGCACGTCGTCCAGGCCCTTGTCCTTCAGCAGTTCCATCACCCGCGGGCAGATATGCATATGCGCGCCCGACAGGATCGACAGGCCGATCACGTCGGCATCTTCCTGCAGCGCCGCCGAGACAATCATTTCGGGGGTCTGGCGCAGCCCGGTGTAGATCACTTCCATGCCGGCATCACGCAGCGCGCGGGCAATCACCTTGGCGCCCCGGTCGTGGCCATCGAGCCCGGGCTTGGCAATGACGACGCGAATCTTCTGGCTCATATGACGGGAACTTCCTCGTATTCGCCCCACACTTCACGCAGGGCATCGCACATCTCTCCGACCGTCGCGTAGACCCGGACGCACTCGAGCAGCGGCACCATGGTGTTGCCCGGCCCTTTCGCCACGTCCTTCAGGGCGTCGAGCGAGCGGCGCACCCGGTCGTTGTCGCGCGACTGCTTCAATTCGGCCAGCCGCTTCAACTGCACGCCGGACGCAGTGTCGTCAATGTAGAGAATCTCAATCGGCTTCTCGTCGGCCTGGACGAACTCGTTGACGCCGACGATGACCTTTTCCTTGCGCTCGACGGCCTGCTGGAACTGGTACGACGCCTCGGCGATTTCCTTCTGCGGGTAACCGCGCTCGATCGCCTCGACCATGCCGCCCATGCCGTCGATGGTCGCCCAGTACTTGAGCGTGCCGTCGATCATGTCCTGCGTCAGCTTCTCGATGAAGTACGAGCCGCCCAGCGGATCGACCACGTTGGTCACGCCGCTTTCGTGGGCGATGATCTGCTGGGTGCGCAGGGCGATGGTCGCGGTCTCCTTCGTCGGCAGCGCCAGCGCTTCGTCCAGCGAGTTGGTGTGCAGCGAGTTGGTGCCGCCGAGCACGGCCGCCAGCGCCTGCAGCGCCGTGCGCACCACGTTGTTGTACGGCTGCTGCGCGGTCAGCGAGACGCCGGCGGTCTGAGTATGGAAGCGGAGCGCCCACGAGCGCGGGTTCCTGGCCCCGAAGCGGTTCTTCATGGCCTCGGCCCACAGCTTGCGCGCGGCGCGGTACTTGGCAATCTCCTCGAAGAAGTCGCTGTGCGAGTTGAAGAAGAACGACATCCGCGGCACGAAGTCGTCGACGTCGAGGCCGGCGTCGACGCCGTACTGCACGTACTCGAGGCCATCGCGCAGGGTGAAGGCCAGCTCCTGCAGCGAGGTCGAGCCCGCTTCGCGGATGTGATAGCCGCTCACCGAAATGGTGTTCCACTTCGGCACCTCCTGCGCGCAGAACGCGAAGATGTCGGTGATCAATCGCATCGACGCGCGCGGCGGGAAGATGTATTCCTTCTGCGCGATGAACTCCTTGAGGATGTCGTTCTGGATGGTGCCGGAAATCGTCTTCCAGTCGGCGCCCTGCTGTTCGGCGACCACCAGGTACATCGCGAAGATCATCGGCGCCGGCGAGTTGATCGTCATCGAGGTGGTGATGCCGGCGAGCGAGATCCCCTGGAACAGGCGCTCCATGTCGGCGAGCGACATGATGCTGACACCGCACTTGCCGACCTCGCCCAGGCACAGCTCGTGATCGGGATCGCGGCCCATCAGCGTCGGCAGGTCGAACGCGACACTCAAGCCGGTGCCGCCGGCGGCGATTAGATCCTGGTAGCGCTGATTGGTCTCCTCCGGGGTGCCAAAGCCGGCAAACTGGCGCATCGTCCAGAGCTTGCCGCGGTAGCCCGTCGGGTGAATGCCGCGGACGTATGGGAACTCGCCGGGGTTGTTGATGTCGCGGTCGTAGTCGAGGCCGGCGACGTCTTCGGCGGTGTAAAGGCGCTCGATGGGCCGCCCCGAAATGGTCGTGAACGGTCCCTTCCGCTCCGGCGACTTGCGCAGGGTGGGTTCGACCACCTCTCGCTCCCAGCGCTGCTTCTTGGTGTCTGCCGGGTCGGCCACGCTTTTCATATCGCCCCTAATTATAAGACTGACCGATGGTTTCGGTCCCTGAGCGGGTGTAATTCAGTGTCGCTAAACGATACCAAAAAGTGATGGCACTGATAGCGAATTGACATTCGGGTGAATTCAACGCTACTTTGGATCGTTTGGACCGAGGCAGAATTGCGCCCTCATACACGGTCCGGTGCACTTATCTTCGAGGGACTAATGACGCAACAAGGTAGCGTTTTCGGCGCCATGCTCCGGGAGTTCGAGGGAGCCGCGCGTATTCTGAAACTCGAGCCCGGCCTGTGGCAGATGCTCACGCATGCCAAGCGCCAGATCATCGTCTCGTGCCCCGTCCAGATGGACAACGGCGAGATCCAGGTCTTCACGGGCTACCGCGTGCAATACAACGTGACACTCGGCCCCGCCAAGGGCGGCATCCGCTATCACCCCGGCGTCACGCTCGATGAAGTGACGGCGCTGGCGGCCTGGATGACCTGGAAGTGCGCCGTGGCCCAGCTGCCGTTCGGCGGCGGCAAGGGCGGCGTGATCTGCGACCCGACCAAGATGTCGCGCCGCGAGCTGGAGGCCCTGACCCGCCGCTACACGGCGGAGATCATCGATTCCATCGGCCCCGACAAGGACGTGCCGGCACCCGACGTCAACACCAACGAACAGATCATGGCGTGGTTCTCGGACACCTACTCCATGCACGTCGGTCACACCTCCACCGCCGTGGTCACCGGCAAGCCGGTCGAGATGGGCGGCTCGCTCGGACGGCGCGAAGCGACCGGCCGCGGCGTGATGATCACGGCGCGCGAATCGGCGAAGCACCTCGGCTTCGAACTCAAGGGCTCGCGCGTCGCGGTGCAGGGCTTCGGCAACGTCGGTTCGATCGCGGCGGAGCTGCTGGCGCTTCAGGGCGCGAAGATCGTCGGCGTCACCGACTGGAAGGGCGGCGTCCAGAACCCCAAGGGCCTCGACATCCCCAAGCTGATCGAGCACGTCAAGGAGCACAAGACGGTCGACGGCTTTGCCGGCAGCGACCCGCTCGGGGCGGCCGACGTCTTCAAACTCGACTGCGACATCCTCATCCCCGCCGCGCTCGAGAACCAGATCACCGACGAGAACGCCAACGACATCAAGGCCAAGTTGATTGTCGAAGGCGCCAACGGCCCCACCACCCCCGACGCCCACAAGCTGCTGCACGAGCGCGGCGTGTTCGTGGTCCCCGACATCCTGGCCAACGCCGGCGGCGTCACCGTCTCGTACTTCGAGTGGGTGCAGGACCGCCACGGCTACTTCTGGACCGAAAAGGAAGTGAACGAGCGACTCGAGGCCAAGATGGTCGAGGCGTTCGACGTGGTGCTGAAGACGGCGCAGAAATACAAGGTCGACATGCGCGCCGCCGCCTACATCGTGGCGATTGGCCGGGTCGCGACCGTAACGCGCCTGCGCGGCATGTACGCCTAGCGGAGTAGCCTCCGGCTTCAGCAGGAGTTCTCAGGATCCAATTCGGAAGGCCACAAGTTCAGTCACGGGCTTGTGGCCTTCGGCGTTTGCGGTGAGTTCCAGCAAATACTGTCCCGCCGCATAGCTCGCCAGCGACAAATCGATCGTATAGGCCTCGCCCGCGGCGGTTGGCGCCGTCACCGCGACATCGGTCATCTTCGACCCTTGCTGGTTCAGCAGTTGCGCCGTGACCGTGGCTGGTGTCGAACCCGGTGAGAGGGCGTCAAACCTGACCAGCAGGCGATCGGTGCGCCGAAACTCGCGCGATGCCACCGGTGGCGTCGTAGCGCCGCCCACCAGGGCCGTGAACTCGCGCGCATTACGCGCGAACCACACCTTGGGGGTGGTCAGCATCACCTCGGGCGCCGCCAGGTCCGGCACGACCAGGTCGCGGTCCTCGCTATCGAGCGTGCCGGTGCCATCGCCTTCGATGGTGATCCGGAGATCGAGCGGCCCAGGCTTGGCGTCGAAACTGATCGACGCGCCGGCGCCGGGCGGCGCCAGCGTCGACGGCACGCGGCCGCGATAGACGATGTCTCCGGCCGGCGACGTCGCCAGCAACGACACCCGCCGCGCCTCGTCTCGCTTTACGCCGGGCGTCGGCGGCAGCGGCTCCC
>ERZ1292640.1122-Hain-H43-02um-R1-1122-length-22108-cov-7_pt1 | contig 22108 bp, 18 predicted proteins | sample MGYA00564404_ERZ1292640 | MGnify/ENA primary metagenome ERZ1292640 (study PRJEB36523, sample SAMEA6512636) | groundwater metagenome | collected 2019-01-08 | study: AquaDiva: Metagenomics assemblies of 32 groundwater samples
ACCTCGGCAGGCTTCCAGAGCCGGAAACCACCCACAGATTCACCTGACCAGGCCTCTTTTCTTTCCACGCTTTGCTCGAGATGCCGGTTGGTGGTGGCGATGACGCGCACATCGACTTTAATGGTGCGGCTGCCGCCGACCCGCTCCAATTCCCGTTCCTGAAGAACGCGGAGCAGTTTGGCCTGGACGGTGGACGAAATCTCGCTGATCTCATCCAGCAGGATGGTGCCGCCGTGGGCCAGTTCGAAGCGGCCTTCACGCTTGTTCAAAGCCCCGGTGAACGATCCTTTTTCATGCCCGAAGAACTCGCTTTCAATCAGGTTTTCCGGAATGGCCGCGCAATTGACCTTGATGAACGGAGCCGCGGCGCGCGGGCTTTGGCGGTACAGTTCCCGTGCCACCAGCTCCTTTCCGGTCCCGCTTTCGCCCTGGATCAGCACGGTCGCTTGAGTGCGAGCGACCTTGCGGATGAGCTGCCGGAGATGCTCCATGGCCATGCTCTTGCCGAGCAAAACCTGCTGGCCTTCTTCATCTTCCTCATGGCTGAGGTATTGGTTGACCTTGATGAGCTGGGTGAATTCCTGCGCCCTCCTCAGGGTGACCTCGAGTTGATCGGGCGAAAACGGCTTGATCAAATAATCAAAAGCGCCGTCCCGCATGCATTGCACGGCTGATTCAATGGAACCGAAGCCGGTGGTGATGACGACCAAAGGCTTGGTGGGACGAGTCTGCAATTGCTTGAGCAAATCGGTTCCTTCCCCGTCCGGAAGCCGCACGTCCACGAAAATCAGATCGAAGGTGTCCTTGCCGAGCAATTCCTGGGCAGCCGCCAGGGTGGGGGCCGCCGCCACATCGTAGCGGCGCTGGCGCAATTGCTGTTCCAAATTCTTCCGGACGATCAGATCGTCCTCAAGCACGATGATTTTTTCGATCGGCATGATCCCGGCGCGATTTCAGATTACTTGACATATTCAGACCGCAAACGCGCCTTCCCGTCTAACGAGCGCTTTGACGGCGGTAGAGGTCGGCCACGTAATGAGGCCGCTGGCGGTTCACTGACGGCAATTCATTCGGGGGGACTAACCCCCGGCGCAAGAAAGCCTGTTCATTCTCGCGATCCAAAACAATGATCTTCATGATCACATCCTGGTTTTGCCGCAGTAACGCGCCAATCTCCGCATGGCGGGTCCGCTCAGTCGCGCTGAGTTTTTGCCAGTTTACGCGATGCTTTCGTAATTGATCTAGCGCCTGATTGAGACGAGGAAGCAAGTTTTTTTTCGCGGCGCAGATTTCCTCCCAGGGCGGAGGCGCCGGATTTCGCAAGGCCTGGTTTTCCCGCTCCGTCACGGCCAAAATTCCGCGAAAGACCTCCAGATGCCCCTGCAAATCAGCCAGCATATCCACGGGCGGGCTCATGGCTGCGCAGGGCCGGCTGCAGAGGCTGCGGAGGCCCGGTGAATCTCCAGGCTGGCCCGTTCGGCCGCGGTGTGCCAGCTCAGGTAATTCTTGCGCCATTTGGCCATTTCCACCATCGCCAGCAAGCTGGGCGCGGCGTTTTGCTCCGTGAGCTCCTTTTCGCGCCCGATCACACGGCCATACATTTCGGAAGCTTTTTGCGGCTGCTCCAGGCGCTCAAAGACCAGGCCGATCTGGTACCAGACGGGCAATTGCCAGGCGGGGGATTTGTTCAGTTCCGACAAATTCATGTAAATTTCCAGGGCGCTGACGTAATCGCCTTCCCGATAAAGTTGATTGGCGATCTCGTTGCCGGTGCGCTGCTGCCAATAAATCCAGTTTTCGGGGTTTTGCCGGGCGCTGCTTTGTTGCGATTCCAACAAGACCAGGACCTGGCGCATGGCTTCGCGATTTCGGCCCAGTTGTTTGAGGGCTGTGGCCAGTTGAAATCGCACTTCCGGCTGCTCCATGGCGTTGGCATATCGCTCGATAAAATCCTGGGCCTGAGCGACGACCTCGGCCGGGCGGCCCAGGGCGGCCAAGGAACGAATCAGTTTGAATTGAATTTGGACCCGGTTCAATTCCGGTGAGTCCAGTTTGAGCAGCCGCTGAAAGAAATCCGCCGCCTCGGCCTGCTTGCCTTCCAGGTAGTAGGTGTCGGCAATCTCGGTCTGGGCCTGCAAAACGAGCCGTTGATAATAATCAATCCGGTCGAGCTTGAGGGCCAGCGCGCTGGTCATGACCGCGTAGAACTTGGACAGAGCCAAAGTGCTCACGCCCAATTGACGGTAGAGCAGACCTTGCCGGAGCAAGACTTCGGGAACGCGCGGATCCAGGGGATACAGCCGGACAAATTGGGCGAAGATCTGCTGGGCTTTCAACAGTTGATTGTCGCCCTGCGCCACCAAGGCCAGTTCCAGCAACGCCGCCCTTTTCAGCTCGGCTGGCGCGTTTGTCTCCAGCAATGAAACCAGCAAATGTTTCGCCAAAACCGGCTGGTTGTCCCGTCGTTGCTGCCGGGCTTGATCCAGTTGAAGCTGGAAGCGGCGAATCCGATCCTGGCTATTGGTTGAGCGAAGGGTGCTGACCAAGTTCGAAGAGAGTCCAGCCAATTCGGATAGCACCAATGGCGCCGGTGCCACATTGGTGACGGAATCCGGCGGACCATTCGTTTCCAGGACAGGGAATTCCGGTGTTGGCCCGGTCGGGGCTTTCAGGAGATCATTCTGCGGCAGGGTGGGCGCCAAGGGCGGGCGCGAAGCCGTTTGGTTAGTCTCTGCCAATGCATCGCCCGGGAACAGCGAACTCGCATTCGTGGAAGCATCTTCCTTGATCCAGCCATCCGCTCCCAACACCAAATTCATTCCGCAGAAAAAAAAGAACCAAACCGTTCGCCGGGAGGGAAGGAGACACTGAAGCAGGTTCATAAGTGCTGATCGGCGCCTCGATTAAGGAGTGATGGAATAGGTTGCGCTGCTGGATGGAATCGGCGCCGCCTGGGCAGGTGCAAAACCAGCCGGCACGAAAACAGCAGGTCCTGTCCGGTTCGTGCTGGCGGGATTCTGACTGAAAAACCGGAGGAGCATCTGAGGGGTCAGGATATTCGTATCCGTCCCGCTGGAAGGCGGAATCTCATTCGTGACCGGGGCCTGCGCTAATTCGGTTTTGACCGCCAAAGGAACTGGCGGCGGTGAGGGAGCAACAGCCGCCTGCGGTTCATTTTCCTTGAGTGTGGCCGGTTCTTCTTCGCGCATGACCAACGGCGGCAACACCACTTTTTCGCCGACGAGATCTGCGGGCGTTTGGAAATGCAGCGGTTTGGGGCCAATCACCGGCAGGTAGCCGGAACCGGCTGCAACCGAGAGCCTAATTGCGATTAGACTCACAGCGCACCAACCGATGTGCTTGGTTAGTCTAGGCATTGACCGCGTCATGTCAATTTGACACCGGCGGCACGGCGTTCTGTCGCGGCCTGAACCCGCCGCTGTTTTGTTGCCGCCATCGCCAGATCATACGGTTCCTCGAGCATTACAAGTCAATCCATCGGCAGTTCTTGCCGCTACTTGAGACCCGCGGCGTGTTTTTTCAAAAAAGATGTGGCTGGCGCCTCAACTTTTCCCGGTTCGTGTCGATAGGAGAGGAGGAACAAGTATGGATTTACAGACCGCCCCAATCCCTTGCCGTCAACTGGATCGGAACCAGATTGAAGCGCGCTTGAACGACTGCCCTCGTTTGCCCTCTCTGAGCAGTATTAACAATGCGCTGCGCGAATTGCTCAACGCTGATCAACGCTACACGTCCCAGATTTCGGAAGTCATCCGCCGGGACCCGAGTTTAACCTCGCGATTGCTCCGCCTGGTCAATTCCGTTTACTATGGCATTACCACGCCCATTAATAGCATCGAAGAAGCCGTGTTCTATTTGGGCGTCCGGCAGATTCGCCAACTGGCCATGGTCACGCCCATCATTGAGGATTTTCAAAAGCTGACCGGCCACACCTCGTTCCGGTGGCGTGAATTCTGGCAACATTGCATCGCCACGGCTATTCTGACGCGCGAGGTGGTCAATTCCGTCATGCTCCCCGCGGATGAAGCCGATTATGTGGCCGGCTTGGTGCATGACGTGGGCAAGATCATCATGGCGGCAACTTTTCCAGAGCATTTCGGAGAAGTTCACCGGCAAATGCGCCAGGGTGAACGTGACCTTCTCCAGGTGGAGTTGGAAGTTCTTGGGATCGATCACACGGAACTCGGTTCCCTTTACCTGCAAAACCACCATCTGCCGGCCATCATGGTGGAAACGGCCCGCTTCCATCATCATCCGGAACAGGCCAAAGAGTACGCCCAGATCGTGGCCGCCGTGCAAATCGCCAACCTTCTGGTCCATTACGCCAAAATCGGCAATAGCGGCAATTATGCGCCAGTCACGGATGCGGATTGGCTGAATGCCAGCGGTTGGAGCATTCTTTTTCCCGATCGGGCTGACGAAGAAAAGGCCATCGCACACGCCGGCTTGCGGCGCAGTCTGGAGCGCCTGCCGACCATTCTCGATGGTTTGGTTTGACCTCAGTCTCGATTGGGCCGCGGGCTGCGCAAGTTGCGCGCGCGTGAAGGCCGCATTCGGCCTTTTTCGGGCTGCAAGCTCAGATAGCCAATCCTACGGAAGCGGCCCTTTTGCTCGGCTTGGAGACGGTCAAAGCTCTGGTCTTGTGGGTCCATATCTTTTCACCATATCACTCGCAGTGTCTTTCCGATTTTTCCATCCAGAACCTGTCCGCCCACAGCCTTTCTGCGGGCATGATGGCCGGAGACATCGTCCGCGGCGAAGACGCCGGTCAAAGAATGGCGGACGACGCCTTGGCCGCCGGACTATTGCATGATGTTGGGAAACTCGTCCTGGCCGTAAACCTGGGCGAGGAGTACCGCGCCGTCAGAAACCGGGCCCGGCAAAAACCACAGCCTGTCTGGCAGGCCGAGCAGGAACATTTCGGAGCGACTCACGCCGAAATTGGTGCCTACCTGCTCGGTCTCTGGGGAATGCCTTTTCCGATTCTCGAAGCGGTCGCCTTCCACCACCAACCGGCAGCCAGCGGTGGCAGGCATTTCTCGGCCCTCACTGCCATCCATGTGGCCAACGTGCTCGAGCGGTCCGCCCGCCAAAATGAGGATTTCCCGGCGCAAATCGATTATGCCCACATTGCCGCCCTTGGATTGTGTGAGCGTTTGGCCGTGTGGCAGAAAATGATTCGGCACTGAGAACGTTATTCTAATAGTGCGTTGGATGCCAATCATGCTTTACGATCAAGACTATCGTTCAGCCGAGCAGGATAAACGTGATGCATCTCTCAGACGCAAAACGTGAAATCACTAATTTCTCAAGGCGGAGAGAATCACTTCCGATAAACAATGCTGAATATGAATGAGATGAATCCGAAAACACACAAATAATGAAAACGTCCGACACAAACGGTGTTCTCAAAGCGTCAGGAATGGCCGTAGCCCTCGCCCTTCTGGTTCCTTGGACGGGGCAGAGCCAGTCACCCTGGGCACCACCACAAATGCCGCGCCGCAAACCGCCTCCAGCCCGGCACCCCGTGGGATGACACTCGGTCGAGTCGTTGCGCTCCGCCGTGGCGCTGTTGGAAAAAACGAGGCGATGGCCCAGGCCGCGCTGGCCAACGCGATGGGCCTGTCGTGGAACGAAAGCCAGGCTCGCCAAGCTCAAGGACGAGAAGTTCCTGCTCCAGGAAGGCCTCGGCCTTCAGATCAAAGACACGTTCCTCGGCCTGAATGCCGCGCAGAAGTCCCCCCAGGCCACGTTTGACGCCATGAAGGCTGCCACGGAGAATCGCGAGCTGAACACCGTGCCTGTCAAAAAATGATCTTGTAGAAACCGAAGAAGTCATCCGCGCCCAGTGGATGGAGGCGCTGATGTCCGCGCAGCACTACAAGACGCGCTACGACCAAGTGACGCTGCGATCGCGACTCAATCTGATCGTGGGCACAGAGGTGTGGAAGCGGCTGCAAGATGTCCGTTGAGCCGCAGCATCAACCGGCTGGGTGGTTGGCCGCTCTTATTTTGCCGCTTATATGTAGAGGATCATGCAATGAACGAACGCCGCGAGCGGGGGAAAGCCTGCGACCCAAGATGGGCGGGAATCTCGGGTCGTGGTTTCGCCGTGCTGCTGTCCCTTGCGGCGGCCGCTCCGTTTTTTGGCGCCGGGTTGGACGGCACCAACATCGCGCCGTTTCGCGCCGGCTTCTCCACCAGCATGTTCGCGGAGGTCAACGAGAACGACGCCAAGGCCGTGGACCAGCACGCCGCGGACCTGGGTGAGTTCCTCACGCGCGACGCCAAAGGCCGCCAGATGCTCTGCTACTTGGCCGCCCTGGGCCAGACGCTCACCGAGGAGCAGTCCCTCTGCCTCGGCGAACTCGAGTCACTCCACAGCTCGAGAACGGCGTGGGCATCCCGCCGGAGAATCTCACCCGCATTTTCGCCCACGGCTTCACCACGCGCAAAGACGGGCATGGCTTCGGACTGCACAGCGGCGCCTTGGCGGCCTGGGAAATGGGCGGGCAACTGGCCGTTCACAGTCTGGGCTTGGGCCAAGGCGCCACGTTCACTCTCGAATTGCCCTTGGGCACGCCGCCGGCTTCTCCGGCATCCCCGGTGGATCCTCTCTTGCCCGCCGTCCAGAGGCCTTCGTCGAGCGACATCGAGCGAATCATGAAACGTCCTTTCATCGACTTCAGAATCTCAGCGGTTGCGCTGCGCCTTCATGGCGGCGTTGGGCTTAATGTACTTTGCGACGTGCCGATTTGATTCTAAACTCCGCCATGACCTCGCACCGAAGCAGGCACCGGGACACGGTTCGATGGTTTGATCGAGGCCGCGCTGCCCGGCGTCATTGGCTCACCGCGGGCATCCTGTGCCTGGCCCTGGGCCTGAGGTTCACCGCCGCTGCGGCCGCCGATGCGCTTCGGGAGGTTTCCGGAGCCGTGCTCACCAACGCACTCCAAGTACGGGCCCTGACCTTCGAGGAGGCGAACCGCTTTCTGCCGGTTCGGATTCGAGGCGTGGTGACCTTCATGGACTCGGAGTGGGGGATGATGTTTGTCCAGGACTCCACCGCCGGGGTTTATGTGATGAACTTTGACCTGCGGACGCAACTGCCGGCGGGCCAGATGGTCGAAGTCAGCGGCGTGTCTAATCCGGGAGCGTACTCCCCGGTCATTTCTCGCGCTCACGTCGAGGTGCTCGGCCCGGGCCATCTGCCCAACCCGCTGATCTCGACGATTCGCGAGCTCGGCAATGGAAAAGCCGATGGCTATTGGGTGGAGGTTCGGGGCGTGGTCGGATCCGCGCTGATCGAAGAGGGTCGGCTGGCGCTCCAGATTGCGCAAGGCCGGGACTGGATGCAGGTTTTGGTCCGGACGGTTCCACCGGGTTGGAGAGATTTGGTGAACGCCCGGGTGCGGCTGCAAGGGGTGTGCACTGCCTCTGCCGACGAGGAGAGGCGCCTGACTGGAGTGCAGTTATCCGTTCCGGACGGGGCGCAGGTGATGGTCGAAGAACCAGCGCCCAAAGACCTTTTCGCGCTGCCGATCCAGCCCATCACCGAGGTGTTGAAGGCCAGCTCTGCGCCAGACCCGCGTGGACCGATACGAGTTCAAGCGGCGGTTCAGACCAACGGCTTGGGCGGCTCGGTCTGGCTTCGAGACCGAACGGGCGTCGTCCGGTTGGACTCGCTGCGTACCAATGGCCTGAAGCCTGGGCTCTTGCTGGATGTTGTTGGGTCACCGACGCTGATCCAGGGTGAGCCGGCACTGCGGGAGATCGTCTCTCGCCGCATTGGAATTATCGGCACGAATGAGGTTTGGCCGGGTGGGTTGGATTCCTCGGTCGCAGGCCGAGCCAGCACGAATGTTCTGACCTCGATTGAGCAGATCCGGTCTCTCAAGCCCGAGGACGCCGCCCGAGAGATCCCCGTCCGCATCCGCGGTGTGGTCACCTTTTACTACCCGAATTGGGGAAGCCTTTTTGTCCAAGACACGAAAGCCGGCATCTACGTCGATGTCGGCGAGCAAGAGCTCGACCTCAACCTTGAAGATTGGATTGAACTGGAGGGAGTGACGGCGGCAGGGGACTACGCGCCCATGATTGTGCGGTCGCGTTTTCAGCCGCTGGGACGTGCTCCGTTGCCGCCAGCCCGCCACTATTCACTCATGGAATTGAGCTCGGGCTCGCAGGACAGCCAGTGGGTGGGCATGGACGGCGTCATACACTCAGTCAAAATGGAGTCGGGCCACTTCACGCTGGATGTCGCCGAACCGGGCGGACACTTCGAAGTGATCATCCCCAGTTGGGGGAACCAACCGGCTCCGCCCCATCTCGTGGATGCAACAGTTCGGTTGGAAGGCGCGTGTGGAACGACCTTCAATCAGAAACGGCAATTGATGGGCGTTCGGCTGTTTGTTCCGAGTCTGGATTTCGTCAAAACGGAACGAAGCGCACCCGCTGATCCCTTTGCGCTGCCTCTGCGGACGATCGGAAGTCTGTTTCAATTTGCCGCCGGCGCTGAACCCGACCATCGCGTGCGGATTCGAGGCACGGTGACGTTGCATCGGCCAGGCCAGTTCTTTTTTCTGCAGGACGACGGCGGCGGGATCAGGGTCAACAGCGAGAACCCGGAAACGCTTAATCCGGGCGACGAAGTTGAGGTGGCAGGGTTTCCGGCCACCGGCAACTACACACCGGCCTAATCCAGGCGATCTTCCGCAAGCTCAGTACGGGAGCGCTGCCGCGAGCGGGGCCGGTGACTGCCGAACAGGCACTGAGCGCAGGTTCCAACAATGAAATCTTCGACTCCAAACTCGTTCGGCTGCGGGCCCGCCTTCTGGACCTGATCACTCACTCGAAGGAGAAAATGCTGGTTCTGCAGGACGGACCCGTGATTTTCAATGCCCACTTGGACAGCACGGATCAACTCTCCTCAGCACTTCGGGTCGGCAGCGTGCTCGAACTGACCGGCGTCTGCTCCGTCCAGGTGGATGCCAGTCGCTACCCGAAGTCCTTTCAGCTTCATCTGCGATCGCCAGCCGACCTTCGAGTGCTTAAAGGCGCGCCCTGGTTGACTGTGCGTCACACCGTCGGCGTGCTGGTGATGATGAGCCTGATCATTCTAGCCGTCGTTTCATGGGTCATGGCCTTGCGGCGGCGCGTCCGAGTGCAGACCGCTTTGATCGAGGAGCGGATCGAACGCGAGAAGGCTCTGGAGATGCGAACGCGGATCACCAACATTCTGGAAAAGAGCTTCAACGAAATCTGCATCTTCGACGCCGAGACGCTGCGCTTCGAGTACGTGAACCCGGGCGCGCTGCGCAATCTCGGCTATTCGCTGGCGGCCCTGCAGCAGATGACACCCCTGGACTTGAACCCCGAATTCACCGAGGCGGCGTTTCGCAAGATGGTGGAGCCGCTGCTCCGGGGCGCGAAGGACAAGCACGTCCTTCACACGATTCACCGCCGCGCCAATGGCAGCGATTACCCGGTCGAGGTCCACCTGCAAAAGGTCGATCACTCCGGCAAACCGCTCTTCCTGGCCGTCATTCTGGACATCACCGAGCGCAAGCGAGCCGAGGCCGAGCTTGAGCGAGCGCAGAAGGAATTGCTGGAAGTTTCTCGCCAGGCCGGCATGGCCGAGGTCGCCACCGGCGTGCTCCACAACGTCGGCAACGTCCTCAACAGCGTCAACGTCAGCACCACCCTGGTCATTGACCGCCTCCGCCACTCCAAGGTGGGGCGGGCCTGCACAAGCTGACCACCTTGCTGGACCAGCACGCCGCGGACCTGGGTGGGTTCCTCACGCGCGACGCCAAAGGCCGCCAGGTGCCCGGCTACTTGGCCGCGCTGGGCCAGACGCTCACTGAGGAGCAGTCCCTCTGCCTCGGCGAACTCGAGTCACTCCGCAAGAACGTGGACCACATCAAAGACATCGTGGCCATGCAGCAGAGCTATGCCACAGTCGCCGGCGTGGTGGAGACGGTCCAGGTGGCCGACCTGGTGGAGGACGCCATCCAGCTCAACCTCAGCGCGCTGGATCGGCACGGCATCACCTTCCACCGCGAGTTCACTCCGGTGCCGCCCCTGGCCGTCGAAAAGCACAAAGTCCTGCAAATCCTCATCAACCTCATCCGCAACGCCAAGTACGCCCTGCACGAAAGCGGACGGACCGACAAGCGCCTGACCTTGCGCGTCGGCGGCCACGGCGGCGGTCGGGTGCGCATCCAAGTGCTCGATAACGGCGTGGGCATCCCGCCGGAAAACCTCACCCGCATTTTCTCCCACGGCTTCAGCACGCGCAAAGACGGCCATGGCTTTGGCCTGCACAGCGCCGCGCTGGCCGCCAGAGAACTGGGTGGCCAGCTCACCGCCCATAGCGACGGCCCCGGCACCGGCGCTGCCTTCACTTTGGAACTGCCACTTCAACCCAGGAACGAGCCATGACAACCACGGAGGAAACCATGATTCCCACCGCTCCCGACGCCTGCTTCCGCATTCTCGTCATTGACGACAACGCGGCCATCCACGAGGACTTCCGCAAAATCCTCACCCGCGGCATCACCACCACCGGCACGAACCTGGCCGGGGCCGAAGCCGCGCTCTTCGGCGAAACGACCGCCCCTGAAAGCGCGGCCTTCGAGATTGATTCCGCCTACCAAGGCAAGGAAGGGCTGGAACTGGTGCGCCTGGCCCTGGCGCAGGGCCGCCCATACGCCCTGGCCTTCGTGGACGTGCGCATGCCACCCGGCTGGGACGGCGTCGAAACCATCGGCCACATCTGGCGCACCTGTCCCGAACTCCAGGTCGTCATCTGCACGGCCTATTCCGATTACCCGTGGAACGCGATCGTCCGCCAACTGGGCACCAGCGCCAACTTTGTCATCCTCAAGAAGCCCTTCGACAACGTGGAGGTGCTCCAACTGGCCCACGCCCTCACCAAGAAATGGCTCCTGGCCCAGAAAGTCAGGGGCCGCCTGGAAGACCTCGACCTAATGGTCCAGCAGTGCACCCGTTATCTCCAGGAAGCCAACGAAAAACTGCGCCTGGAAATCGGCGAGCGCGAACGAAAAGGCGTTGCGCCTGTCCGAAGAGCGGTTCTCCAAGGCCTTTCAGGCCAGCCCCATTCCCATGGGCATCCAGACATTGGCTGACGAACTCTTCGTGGATGTCAACGACAGCTTCTTGCAGATGACCGGCCACCGCGGCGAGGAGGTCCGGGGCCGGCCCGCCCAAAACCTGCACCTCTTTGCCGACTTGGCGGATCAGGCCCGCCTGCTGGGCTGGCTGCGCCAGAACCAACCCGTGCGCCTGCAGGAATGCCGGCTGCTGACCAAGTCCGGCACCCTGCGCGACGCGCTGATCTCCATGGAACTGCTGGCACTGGGCGACCAGCCGCACCTCCTGTTCATCGCGCAGGACATCACGGACCGGATCAACCTGGAACATCAGTTGCGCCAAGCGCAGAAGATGGAAGCCGTGGGTCAACTCGCCGCCGGCGTCGCCCATGACTTCAACAACATCATGACGGTCATTCAGGGCCATGCCAGCCTGGCGCTGGCCGACGGCCATCTTGAGAACGAGGTCGCCCAGTCTCTGGAGGCAATCTCCTGCGCCGCGGATCGGGCGGCCGCGCTGGTCCGCCAGTTGCTGGCCTTCAGCCGCAAGCAGGTCATCCAGCGCGTCGTCCTCGACGTGAACGTCACGCTTCAGGGATTTGGCCGAATGCTCGGCCGGCTCATCGGCGAACACATTTCGATTCACTGGGACCTCGCACCGGATCTGCCCCACGTGCTGGCCGATATCAGATGCCTGGAACAAGTGATGATGAACCTCGCGGTCAACGCCCGCGACGCCATGCCGGGGGGCGGTCAGCTCCGCATCAGCACCACTAAGACGGTGGTGGATCCCTCTGCCCTGCTCGCCAGCCCCGACCGCAAGCCAGGCCGCTACGTCTGCGTGAGCGTCGAGGACACGGGCCAAGGCATGAAAACCGAAGTCCAGAACCGCGTCTTCGAGCCGTTCTTCACCACCAAGGATGTCGGCAAAGGCACTGGCCTCGGTCTAGCCACCGCCTATGGCATCCTCAAGCAGCACGGCGGCTGGATCGAAGTCAGCAGCGAAGTCGGCCGCGGCGCCGTTTTCCGGTTTTACCTCCCGAGCACCAGCCAACCCCTCCGCGCCGGCCGTCCAACCGATGCCGCCTCGCTCTCCTCTACGGGAGGGGCGCCCCGTACCATCCTGCTCGTGGAAGACGAAAGCCCCGTCCTCGACGCGGTGTCGAAGATCCTGCGCGCGCAAGGCTGGGTGGTCCACGCCGCCTCCTCCAGCGCGGAAGCGCTCAAAGTCTGGGACGAACACGCCGGCAAATTCGACCTGCTCCTGACGGACATGGTCATGCCCGGAGGCATCTCCGGCTTGGTGCTGGCCGACACGCTGCTCGCGCGCCGCCCGGACCTGCCCGTCATCTACATGAGCGGCTACAGCCTCAACCTCGCCAACGAAGGCCTGACCACGAAGAAGGGGATCGCCTTCCTGCAAAAACCCTTCGGGCCGGCGCAACTCCAACAGGCGATCTGCAAGTGCCTCGGCCAAGGTCATGCCGATGCGTGCTCACTCGGAAACTGAGGTTGCCACTCGTCATTTCGTTGCCTCCACGCACTCAATCCCGAACCTCTCTCCACCTGCATCTGGGAAGGGCGAGGTCGTTGCTTTGTTGAAAGGGGGCAACTTGAAGAAACTAGAACCTTCTTGCTGTGAGCAGTGGCGGGCACCTTGGACCTGGAGGCATTAATCGATTCCCATCCGGATGCGCGAGAAGAACGGTTCGACCCAGATGTTCCGGTATTCGACCGGACACCCGTGGTCCTGCAGTCGCAGAAAGCCGCCGCTGGCTTCGCCCCCACCCGTGCCTTCAGCCACCCTATTGGCCGGGATGCTGGCCTGGTCGATGACTGTGATCCCATTCTGCACGATGGTCACCATCGGCAGCTCGCCTTTGGCCGGATTGCCTTGCACAAAAAGGATGTCGTAAGTCTGCCATTGCATGGGGGGCAAACAGGCATTGACCGAAGGCGCTTTGACTTTGTAGAGGCCGGAGCAATCATCGTCGCGCAGCGGGAACAAGCCGAACGAATCGAGCACTTGCACTTCGTATTGGCTTTGCAGGAAAACGCCGCTGTTGCCCCGGTCTTGCCCCTGGGCTTTGGGCATGAACGGCGTGCGAAATTCCAAATGCAGTTTGAAGTGGGTGAATTTGTCTTTGGCTCGAAGATCGCCCTTTTGCGCTTGCATGGCTCCGTCGCCGGTCAGTTTCCAGGCAAACGATTCCCATTTGCCGGTCTCCTTGCCGTCGAAGATCATGGCGGCGCCTTTGGGAGGCTGGGCTCCCAAGGTGGGAGAGGTCTGAACGACGCGGTTGGCTTCAAAACTGCCCGATCCCAGTTCGCCGCTGAAGGTTCCGGTCAGTTTGCCCTTTTGGATTTGGGCCTTGCCTTCGATGGTGGGCAGCAAGTCGCCTTCAGCTTGAGGACTTATGGCCGCGCCGGCGAACCGGACTGTCTCTGCGGAGGAACCGCCGGCCGAGGTGAGCTTGAGAGCGGCGATCATAGCTTTGGCCCGGTGCAGCGTGACAAAGCCCTCGTAAGCGCCGTCTCCCAAAGCCCTGATCTGCGAGGAAACTCTTCCCTTATTGCCGTCCGGCGCGGTCCAAAAGCCTTCGTACGTTCCCATGACCGGCTCGTTCACGCCGTAAAACTGAGCGCCGGCCACAAGTTGCGTGGCGCAAACGACACTGAAAAAGATTCGCTTGCAGAACGCCCGGCTTACAATGGGATTGGGATTCATGAAATGGGTTTTGTCTCAATTTGCAGAGCGTGGCAATAGAAAACTTGCGGCGCTGGCTGCGGGTGCGCGTGGCAGAAACTCGTCGATTATTTCCCGATAGCGTAGAGCTTTGTGTTGGTGCGAATGAAAAGCCGGCCCTGGGCCGCGGCGATGGAAGACCTTATGAAATCATCGCCTTCCTCGCCCAGGGGAATCGTGCTTAGTACTTGGCCTTTCTCAGCTTCGACCACGACGACATCGCCCGCAAAGTTCATGCAATAAATCTTGCCGTCGGCGCCGGTGGGGGACGCTTCGTACTTCTTTCGGCCCGGCATTTCGATGGTCCATTTCACTTTCCCGGACTGCGGTTCGACGCGGGACAGGGCTTTGCGCACGTCACTCAGAACAAAGAAATCACCCTGGTAAAACAACGGGGTCGGCACATCCGCTGTGATAATCCTTTGCTGGTCGCTCTTCCAGGCGAGCGCTGCATCGTTCAAGGAGCCGGCGCCTCCGGCCTTGATGGCATAAATCGGATCGCCTTTGGGCGCGGAGGCGAGAATGACCCCATCCCCGGCCACCGCCGACGTGACCAGCCGCCAATGCCCGATCTTGGTCGGATTCCAGGTTCCCCAGCGCCACAGTTCGCGGCCTGTTTCCGGGTCATGACCGGTCAGGCAGTCTCCGCCGATCACGAGCAATTCCTTGCGTCCGTTGTGCTCGTAGGGCATCGGAGTGGTGAAGGCCTCGCGCGATTCCGCGACTGCTTCGCTGGGGCGGACCTGCCGCCAGAGCATTTTGCCCGTAGCCGGCTCCAAGGCCAGAATGCAGGACTCGTTCGGTCCCTCCTTCTGGCCGCGGCCATTGACCGGCACGTCACGCTGCAATATTTGCAGGTACAATTTGCCCGCGTGCAGCACCGGACTGGAAGAGAAGGTCCAAAGAAAAGCAAATTCTCCAAAATCCTTCTGCACATTGCGCGTCCAGACTTGCCGGCCGGTAAAATCAAAAGCCGTCAAGTCGCCGTTCCCATAAAAAAAGAAGGCGAGCTTGCCATCGGTGGTGGGCGACGAGGAGGCGAAATTGCTGCGGTCGTCCTTGCGGATGCCGTCGTTGATTTTGTGCTGCCAGAGCACTTTTCCGGTTTTGCGATCCAGGCAGAGAGCCAGCAACGCCTGCGCCTGGGTGTCGGTGGAAGAGATGAAAACGTGGTCGCCCCAGACAATCGGCGTGGCCGCGCTGGGTCCCGGCAAATCGAGGCTCCAGGCCACATTCTCGGTTTTGGTCCATTGGACCGGCAGGTTCGTTTCGGTGGTTGAGCCGTTGAAAAACGGGCCGCGCCATTGCGGCCAGTTCTCCGCGCAAGCGGAGCCGGCCAGAATTGAGGTTAGAATGAGAGTCAAAGATTTGGCACAGGTCATAGGGCGCTTTTTACGATTTGTGTTTGGGACTTGCATGGCAGCCAGATTATCCTGAAAGGCCGGAGCGCCGGAAGCAAAAACTCTACTTTCAATTTTGCAGCCTTTCCAACCGCCGCTTTAACCAGCCAGCTTCGTCCCGCAGGTCATCTTGGCCGTAATGTTGGTGTTGGGATTGAGGCGGGTCGTAAGGGCAAACTTGGACAAAGCGATGGGGCGAAGAACCGTCCGGCGAGCGGCCGGCTTTGTTTGGTTTCCAAAGGATGCCGCAAATTATAGTAGCACCGTTGCCTGACGTATGGTTTTGTTCTCTGGTGTCAAACAAAATTGCGAACAGCGTGACGCGAGAAACGTGAGGCCAGCATGAATGGAAATGTAGAAACCAATCGATCCTGGGATGTGCTCTGCCATTTGTCGGCTTTGTGCATGTTCATCGGCATTCCGTTCGGCAACATCATCGGGCCGCTCGTGATCTGGCTGGTCAAGAAGAGCGACTTGCCCTCCGTGGATGCCCACGGCAAGGAGTCGCTCAATTTCCAGATTTCCCTCACCCTTTATCTGATCATCGGCACCATCATGACGGTCGGATTGATGTTCATCCTGATCGGGTTCCTGCTCCTGCCGGCCTTGATCATTGCGTTTTGTCTTGGGCCGCTGATTGACGCGATTTTCATCGTGGTCGCGGCAATCAAAGCCAGCAACGGCCAACCGTATCAGTATCCTTTAAGCATTCGGTTCATCAGTTAGCCCGCGAAGGTCGCAGCCCAGTGGAGCCGCAGCCGTGAGATGCAGGGACCAAGAGCGGGAGTTTATCGCCATGCCTCCAGCGCCAGAGCCAGCTTGGTCAAGTAATGCAAATCAGCCCGGCAAAAGGGCAGATCAATACGCGCGGCCAAGCCGGACGCCGGCGCTTCTTTGAGCCAGGCCAGTGCCTTGAACCCCCCGGCAGCCAAATCGGGTGGATCAACGAAATTCTCCCCGAAATGGACCTGTCGTTCTTCGCCCGCCAACGGCCAGGTGCGATAAAGAACCTCAAACGCGCTCCAGACTGTGGCGACAGCCTCCGGCGCTTTGGCCCGAACCAACGCCGCCACTTCGGGGGTCAAATCGTACAGGAGAGCGACCTTATGCCGGTGCGGCGCAATCCGAAAGGAGATCGTATCACCGGCGCCAATAAAAGGGTCCAGTTCGGCCGATCCTTTGAAATTCGTCAATGTCCCACGATCAGCCGCGCGCTTCCACCAGGCCACCAGCGCCTCAGCCGTCTCATCCGCTTTGGCCGCCGCTTGCTGCGACATTGCGGTGTCACCCGCCCGGGCCGCGATTCGCCCCAAAGCCATGAACGAGGCCAGATACCGGTTGGCCAGGAGGTCCCCTTTGGCTGCCTCCAGCCGCCAGCCGGTTTTGAGGAAGTCGTTGAAACTCGCCTGCAACCGCGGCCAAGCCTTCAGCACGCGGTCCCATTCCCCGCAGCGTTCGGCATAGAGCCAAACGGCATGAACATTGCCAAACGGATGGTGGGTTTTGTCCTGGCCCAGCCGCGCCAAAACTTCGGTCGAAGTCCGGAAAAATTCCCGTCGCTCGCCTTCCGTCAAGCTGTGCCAGGCCTCTTTTTGAAAAGGCGGGTGCGACGACCATTCCTTGGCCAGCAACGCTTTTGCATCCGTCTGCAAGCTGGGCGGGAGATGGGGATACGCCCAAGCCAGCGCCTCGAACAGCTCGCCACTGTCATCGAATGAAAAGTCGCGCCCGGCCAGGCCCGGATCGACAAAGAGAGGCGCCCAGTTATTGGCCAGTAACTCTGCGGCGCTCTCCGTGAGGCGCTGCCGCAGGCGTGCCTTATCAGCGGACGGCGGCTCGGGCGCAACGTGTGTGATGACGGTTGCGCCCTCAATACCGATGGGCGCCACAGGTGGGCCGGGTGGGCCGGGTTCCAGGCAAAGCACTCGGCTGCCTGTGATCCAATAAATGCGCTGGCCCGCCACCGCCACGCCGCCGCGGCCCGGACCATGCCATTCATTCCGTGCCCACGGCGGAGTGCGGAAACCGCCGTACGTGTCGCGTTCACCCCAGATCGTGAAAAGCCGGCGCGTTTTTAAATCGAAGCCACTGAGCGTGCCTTGGTGAACCATGAGAACGAGGTGGCCAGCCACCACAAAGTTCTGGCTTTCATCAGCCGTTCCCCAAAAGGTGTTCCAAGGCGGCTGCCGGCCGTTTTCGTGAAACAGCGGCGTGATGCGATTTCTTTCGAGGTCCAGCAAACCAAGCGCGACCAGCGGCGCCACGCCGTGATTCCAGTTCCCGTAAGCGCTGCGATAAAAGACCAGCCAGGTTCCATCGGCTGTGGCGGCCGGCTCGGCTCCCACCCCTTGGCAGCCGGCGATCCACAGCACCGGCGCCGTGACAGCCTCCCGTCCGGTCGCGGCCTCGAGAACAAAAAAGCTTCGCGCGTCTTGGTGTTCATCGAGGTATTTTATGATGGCGGCCTGTTCCTTGGCCCAAAGCTCGGGGCTGCCGCGGGCCTGCTCGCTCTTGCTCCAGGCATCCACCTTCTGCCAACTGCTGTCGTCCACACCCGCGTTCTGGCAAAGAACATGCCGATCCCGCCCAATGCGTTGCCCCATGTTCAGGATGGGATTCGTCCGAACCATGACCAGCGTGTGGTCCCCTGCCCTGGCGATGATCGGATAGTAATCGCGCGCCGTTTGGCCGGCCAGTTGTTCCGAAGACCAAACCAAGCTGCCGGTGCCGGCCTCCAGACAATGAACCCGCAGATCTTCAGCGGTCACGAACACGCGTCCGTCGGCATAAGCGGCCGTTTGTCGAATGGGCGCAGCCAGACTTTTTCGCCAATGCACCTGGCCGGAGTTGAGCGCGATGCAAAAGAACTCTCCGCTGCGCGCCCCGATAAAAACGCTTTTCCCCACCACCGTCGGCGAGGCCGAGAAGCCGCCCTCACCGGCCAGGAACGACCAGCGCAAGGCCCCGGTCTTGGCGTCCAAGGCGTAAAGATTGCCGTCGGTGCAGCCTGCGACGACGAGGCCATTCGAGTATGCCGGAGAATGGAGAAACGCGCCGTGCGCCTGGAACCGCCACAAGGGTTGGCCGATCTCAGCCTGCAAGGCATAGACACTGCCGCTATGCGTCGCCACAAACAATTGGCGGCCGGCGATGATCGGCTCCATGGCTGTGCCCAGGCGTTCGCCATCGAAATGCCGTGCCCAGGCCAGGCGGAAGGGTGCGTTCAAATCGGCCGCAACAAAACCACTCCGCTCGGCACTTTGACGAAGAGTCGGCCAATCCGAATGGACTTTCGGAGTCGAAAGCAGCACAAGGACGGCACCCAATGCCAGAGTGAAGCTTTTCATCAGGTGACGGACGCTTGCCGCCAGCCGGAAATTCGAGCCGCCTCTGGGGTCAGACCTGCACTTTTGCGAGGGGGCGCGGGCGCGCCGGGGTCAGACCTGCACTTTTTCGGGGATTGCTGGGCGCGAAAAAGTGAGGCCTGACCCCGCGAACTGCTGAAATTCCGCCACGCAGTCCACGGAGTGACTGCGGCGCTCTTGCTGGCCGAAAAGGGGTCAAACTATAGCATTGGCGCGTTTGCATGGCCTTTTACATTGGCTTGTTTCCAGCCATGGAGTCTGGCGTTGGCGCTTTTCCATGTTCCCATTGGCAGCAGGCCTGCACCTCAAAATCCGTCTTCTGGCAGCCTTCGGCCAGAATCTTGAGGAAATCCTGCCTGCCTGTGTGTGCCGCACGCAGACAGGCCGATCCACATCATCGTGGAAAATGTCCTCCTGCCGGTCGCCACGCCTCATCATATCGTAAATGGCCCCGGAATATTCGACTCGAATCCTGCGCGGCACGGCAAGAGCATGGAAAAACCGCTCCCCTGTCAAGCCAATGCTATAGAGCCATTCCTTTCAACGCGCTAGCGAGACTCCTCTGCCGCTCTCTGCAGTTTTTGGAGGGTTGCCTCAATAGCTCCCCCCGATTGTAAGCCTCTTTCATGAGCGTCTTTAAGACCCTCCAGTACAATCTTCGATCCCATCCCCACAGTAGAGAGGGCCCGCGCAGCGTAATTGGCTGTGGTGACATCCGAGCCCAACAACTCTAGCAAGAGAGGTATGCTGGCGGAGGCATCGAGGCCTATTCTTTGGAGTGCATTGCACGCATGTTCCATTGCGCGCTGATCTCCGTGACGCAACACATTCATCAGGACTGGCACGGCGTACTGCCCCATGGATGCAAGGGCATCTTGCGCGGCCCAGCGAACGGTCTCGTTGTTGTAGCAAAGGGCTTCCTCGAGTATCCGCATGTTGGCCTTGGCTACCCCAGCCAATTCGGACGCGTCCTGTTTGATCCGCTTGCGGTGCGATTCGTTGCTATAAACGAGAGGATTCACCGTTGCCAAGGTTTCAGTGCCGCGAGACGCGTCTCTCGTGGCGCATCCCAACATATGCCAACCCATGAGGCCAATAGCAATCGCTGCAATGCAGTGCTTCATGTTCTTCCCGAGCGACAAGCTGACCGATGACGAGGAGCGGGCCAACGGCAGCCACGGTGGTTTTTGCGTCAGGGCGGTTTCCATGTCCACGAACCGGCCATCTTCGGCTTCTTCGATGCCCCGCCAAACGTCTTCCGGGATGTCCGGGTTTTCCAGGCGGCGCAACAACCGTGCAACGGCCTTTTTTTGGGCCGCATCCCCGCCGTTCATCGCGCCCACCAAGTGGTGAAGAACCCGCAGCTTTTCCGCCTTGGGCAAGTTCTGCGTTTCACGGATGATTTCAGTCGCGGTCATAACTCAGTGGCAGCTTAATCAAGCCTGTCAACAGTGTCCAACGCTAGTTTTGCTTCGTCACATCCGGAGTCTGCAAATTCTTCGCGCACGGATTCAACCGCAGAGACCTGCCTACGCCGCGCCGACAGGCAGGCCGAGCGGAGCTTTCTTGTCATCTCTGCACTACACTGGAATTCGTCCAGATCATCGCGCGCCGCGAGGATTACACCGGCGTCAGCCCGGCAGGGCGAAAGTCAATAGCCCACCGATTCATCGGTGGGACGGGCGGGAAGAGGGAACGAGTCCCGTCCGGGACGAAAGAAGAGACCTTCGATTGGTCCGGTGTTCTATCGTCCCTGACGGGACTTGTCCTGTCACGGCCTGGCCTCCCAGCGTTGAAACGCTGGGCTATGGTCTTTCGCCCTGCCGGGCTAATTTTGCTGCGGCTTCGCCGCGCTGCACTGCAATAGCCCAACATGTTCGCAAGCTGTGAGGATTTTCTGACGTGCCACCGGAGCGCCGACATTCTTGTCGGCCCGAATCGCGCGCCAGCGCCAAAGCCGACAAGAATGTCGGCGCTCCTTTGGTTGCGGCTGCGCCGACTCCGCGTTCATCGCGCCTCGGCGGTTTTCTTGGCGCTGCGGCTTGGTTGCGGCTCCGCCGCGCTGTGAGGGACGCGCCTTAACTCGGCGTTTTCCTGACGGCCTGCTCGCGCTCCAGCAAGGTAGGATGCGAATAGTAAAACCCGCTGTAGAGCGGATGCGGCGTCAGGTTGCTCAGGTTCTTTTCGTTTAATTTTCGCAGCGCGCCAATCAACGACTGCGTTTCGCCCATGGTCGAGGCGGCGTAAGCGTCGGCCTGGTACTCATAGCGCCGGGACCAAAGATGGAACAACGGTGCAAACCAAAAGGTGACGACGCCGCTAAGCAAGGCGAACAGGAGCAAAGCGGGAACGATGCTCCCCGGCTCGAAACCAAAGGCGCGATAGAACCACTCCTGTCGCGCCAGCCAGGAAACGGCATAAAAGCCTGCCAGCAGGCTCGCCGCCGACCAGAGCAGCATTTTGGGGACGTGCTTTTTCCTGTAATGCCCGATTTCGTGGGCCAGGACGGCCGCCAGCTCCGGCTCGGTCAATTGCTGGATCAGCGTATCGAACAGGACGATTTTTCGAAAGCGCCCGAACCCTGTGAAGAAGGCATTCGAGTGGCGCGATCGTTTGCTGCCGTCCATCACTTGGATGCTTTTGGCATGGAACCCGGTCCGCTGGCCGAGCGCCAGGAGCCGTTCGCGCAGGGGGCCTTCCGGAAGCGGCGTGAATTTGTTGAAGAGCGGCAGGATCAGAATCGGAGCGAGCACCACCATCAACAACTGGAAGCCGAGCACGCTGGCCCAGGCCCAGAACCACCAGGCTGATCCCGTCCATTGAACCAGCTTTAAAATCAGAACCAAGAGCGGGTATCCAAGAATGAGGGTGAGCAAGAATCCTTTCAGCCGGTCCAGCCACCAAGTCTGCGGCGTGGTCGTGTTGAAACCGAACCGTTCTTCGAGCCGGAACTGCGCGTACCAATCGAACGGCAGCCCCGGCAAGGTCAGCGTGACGCCCGTGACGAACAGGAAAGCAGCCATGGCCCAGGCGGAACTGCCCAGGCCGGCCTTGAACCAGTGGAAACTCCAGGGCAACACGCCGCTGAACAGCACCGCCAGAAGCAGCGCCACTCCATAAGCATCTTCCACCTGGCTAAAGCTGCTCTTGGCCAGCGTGTAGCGGACGGATTTGGCGTAGGTGGCGGCATCAATGGAGTCTTTAAAGGCGTCCGGCACCGCACCGGCATGGGCCAGGACGTGGCGCCGGTTCAGCCGATCGAGCCAAAGCTGCGCGGCCCATTTGGCCACGATCAAGGCCAGCGTTAGGACCAAAACCAGGGTCGTTGACATCAGCCTTGAAGGATATGCGGAAGTTGGCCGCCCTGGCAATCAGCTTGGCAAGCGCCGGAGGAAGTGTTAATTAAAAAGCTTCTTCTGGAAGTCGAGTGGGTAGTTTTTGGGAGTTTTTGAGAGCATTCAT
>ERZ1292640.1125-Hain-H43-02um-R1-1125-length-22100-cov-22_pt1 | contig 22100 bp, 21 predicted proteins | sample MGYA00564404_ERZ1292640 | MGnify/ENA primary metagenome ERZ1292640 (study PRJEB36523, sample SAMEA6512636) | groundwater metagenome | collected 2019-01-08 | study: AquaDiva: Metagenomics assemblies of 32 groundwater samples
CATGTCGCCCCGACGAAGCCCCGGGCTTTAGCCCGGGGAGAGGAGTCCGGTTCACCATTCATCCATTGCTTCCAGCGGTCGCTCTTGGTGCTGGCGCGACCGCTACGGTTTCGGGAAGAACGCCTCCAGCAGGTCCCGGCCGACCCGGCGGGCGACCTGGTCCAGGAGTTCCGCCGACGGCGCCGGCACGGTTTCGCACTCTTCGAGGAGGGCGTCGAACAGCACCTCGCCCGTCTGCGGCTTGACGAGCAGCGCCTGGATGAGGCACTGATGGTCGAACGTAGGCTGGCCGATCCGCCAGGGCTTGAGCCACAGGAGTCCGATCTGGGTCTGCTGGTTAACGGTGCCGTAGGCCTGCACGCCCAACAGGAGCACGGACTCGACGGGAAGCGCGATGGGTTTGACGCTCAGCGGCACCCGGCCCTTGACGAGGTCGGCGGTGATCTCCGCGGCCCAGCCCCGGGCCTCCTCGGAGCCGCCGCAGACCGAGTCGGCGGAAAGGCTCGCGCTCAGCGCTCCGGTGCAGGCGGCCAGCACCGCGCGCCCCGACTCCGCCAGCCGCTCCACCGTCATCTCCGGGTACTGGTCGGCGAACTTCCGCTTCACCTTCGCGGGGAAGCCGGGCTCGAGAACGCAGACCGCGTGCACGGGCAGTTCCCGGAGTTTCGGGGAGATCGTGATCTCGTGCTTGAGCTCGCTGGCGCATCCGGTCAGGATCGCGAGCGCAGGCAGGACGGGGAGAAGTCTCCGGGTATTCATCCGGCCGACATTGTACTCCGTGCCCGCGGGGCGCCGCAATCGGGGACGTCAGTCGCCGGCAACGAAGCCGCACGCCGCGTCGAGGACGGCGCGGTGGGCGCGTACGCGCGCCTCCAGCGGCCGGCGCCCCGGCGTTTCCATCGTGACGGTGTGGCCGGTCACGTGCGCGAAGTGCCAGATCGCGATCGGCCACCCCCGGCGCTCCTCCGGCCGCAGCGCTCCTTCGGGCGGCCGGATCAGTCCTTGGGTCGTCCGGAAGTCGCCGACCTCGTCCCCGTCGGACACGCCCACCTGGGCGGCCGCGGCCGCGGCCGCCAGCAGGCGTTCTCCCGCGAAGGGGGGGGCGGCTTTCAGCTCGTACAGGTAGCAGGTGTCGAAGTCGGCGTCCTCGTGCATGTCGACGGCCAGCCGGAACCGTTCGCCCTCCAGGGCCTTCGTTACCAGCCGGGTCAGCGGAGCGTCCGGCTCGTCGAAGTGCCGGTTGAGGTCCTCGGTGTCCCGGCTCGAGCGCGTGCCCCGCTCGAAGCCCCAGGGGTTGAGGCAGGGGAGGATCGTGAACCGGATCCGCTGGCCCCAGGCGGCGGCGTCCGCCTCGAGCCAGTCGGCCAGCCCGAGGGGTCCCGCGGGCTCCTCGCCGTGGATGCCGGCGTCAAGGAGGACCGCCGGGCGGCCCATTGCCCCGAACGCGAGCCGGAGGAAGGGGTAGCCCTCGAGCGCGCCGGCCTCCTCGACGACGCCGTCGAGGGCGCGGGTCGCGAGGTCGAGCCGCCGGGCGAGGTCCGCGAAGGAGGGCACGGAGGATTCGCCGGATCTACTTGAGGAGGGTGGCGGCCGGGGCCTGCGTGTAAGTGAACCGCCGGCCTTCGTGGTTGCGGACGACGACGCGATCATCCGAGATCTCGACGACGCCCTCGGGCAGGAGCGGGACCTTGCCGCCGCCGCCGGGGGCGTCGATGACGTACGTGGGCACGGCCATCCCCGAGGTGTGGCCCCGGAGCGCGGCCATGATCCGCAGTCCCGCGTCCACGCCGGTCCGGAAGTGGTCCGCGCCGGCGACGGGGTCGCACTGGTAGAGGTAGTAGGGCCGCACGCGCATGGCCAGGAGCTTCTGCATGAGCGCCTTGACCACGGCGGGGTCGTCGTTTACCCCCCGGAGCAGGACGGTCTGGTTCCCGACGGGGATGCCGTGGTCGACCAGCCGCTCGCACGCGGCTCTTGCCTCCGGCGTGACCTCGCGCGGGTGGTTGAAATGCGTGTTGACGAACAGCGGGTGCCGCGCGGCCAGCGCGCGGCAAAGCTCGTCGGTGACCCGGGACGGGAGGACGCAGGGGACGCGGGTGTCCACGCGCAGGATCTCGACGTGCGGGATCTCGCGGAGCCAGCCCAGGATGCGCGACAGCCGCTCGTCGGCCAGCAGGAACGGGTCCCCGCCCGAGACGATGACGTCCCGGATCTCGGGCCGGCTCCGGATGTACTCGACGCCGCGCTTGAGCTCGTCGTCCGTCGGGGCGGCCGTCCGGCCGACCGCGCGCTTGCGGGTGCAGAACCGGCAGTACACGGCGCACTGGTACGAGACGAGGAAGAGGACGCGGTCGGGATACCGGTGGACGAGGTGCGGAACCGGCGAGTCGGCCTCTTCGCCCAGGGGATCGGCCGTGCCGTCGGCGCCCGACAGCTCGAGCGCCGAGGGGATCACCTGGCGGCCGAGGGGGTCGTTCGCGCCGTCCCGGATCAGCGAGGCATAGTAGGAGTTGATCCGTACGGGGAACGCGCGTTCGGCCGCGGCCAGCGCTGCCGCGTCGCCGCCGAACCGGGCCGCAGCCTCGGCCCCCGAGTTCACCCCTCCGTTGAGCTGCCGGCGCCAGTCGGCCGGATCACCCCCGGCCGGGGTCATGGGAGACATCACAGGTGATAACGCGCCGCGGGGCGAAAAGTTCCGGGTCGCTCTGGAGGCTCCATGCCGGCAGCCATTATCCCACGTTCGCGCAGGGCAGCATGACCGCGTCCGGCATCCCGTGGATGGCCTTCTTGTCCTTGGGGGTGATCGTGGCCAGTATGCCGCCCAGGGGGGCCTCGTCCTCGCCGGTGACGAAATAGTACGGGCAAAGTCGGACCCGGCCCTCGAGGTCGCGCACCTCGCCGGCGGCGGCGTCCCAGAAGGGTACCCGGGTGAGAGAAGGCCGGCGGTGGGGTTGGAGGATCCACGGGTGCCGGGGGAAGTCCGCGAGGGCGGACGCGACCGCGGCGCCCCATTCCGCGCTCGAAAGGTCCGCGCCGAACCGGACGCCGTGACTGCCCCACGCGTCCTCGCCGAACCCGGACGGCTTGAGGATGATGGCCCGCTCCTTCTGCGAGAGCCGTTGAAGCACGTCCCACGACTGGACCGGCCGGCCCGCGAGCGTCAGTCCGGCGACCGCCGCGTGCGGCGGTACCGGCGCGGGGTCCAGCACCCACGTCGGGACCACGAGCGCCTTCAGCTCCCCGAACATCCGCTCGCCGAGGAGGGTGTCCCACTGCGGCTCGAGCGCGGGATGGTGGAGCAGGGCGAAGAGGAGCTTCTCCTCGAGGTGCGGCTTAGGCGGCGGTGTGAGCCGGACGCGCTTGAGCCGCGCGGCGTCCAGGATCTCCTCCGAATGCGGGACGTTGGGGAGATCGAAGAGCTCGAAGAACCGGTACACGAGCGCGACCGTCCGGTCGCCCTCCGGCGTCGCGATTGCGACGCCGCGCGCATCCGCCCGGTCAGTCCCGACCGCGAGGCCGTCCGCGGACGGACGCACCGCCTCGGGGTCGACCGCCCACACGGGGTCCCCTGATGCGCGGAGCGCCTCCGCAAGCCACCGCATCTCGGGGCGGTACATGCGGCTCTCGTCGGAGACGACGAGAGCCGTCGCCGGGGCGTCCGCCCCGGCGTGCGCTCCGGCGGCGAAGGCCATGGCCCGGCGGAAACCGGCTACCATGCCGTCGGGGCCTCCCGCGCACGCGAGCCCCTCCTGCTCGTAGAGCCGGGAGAGGCAGCCGAGGAGCCCGATCCCGCCGGGCACGGAGTCGAGCTCGCATGCCACCGGTCCCTCGTCGGTGAGGAGCACGTCGGGCCGCAGGACTGGCGGGACCGACCGCTTGAACCGGTTCATGCGGGCGAACTCCAGGAGCCGGGGCGGCTTGCCGAGGTCGAGCCAGCCCGCGATCCAGGGAGGGGCGTCCCCGCGCAGGCTCAGTAGGTAGAGCTGGTGGGCGGCCTTCACGAACTTGAGCCAGAGGATGCCCTGGCCGCCGAGAGTCCTAAGGAGGCCGGGCGGGAGCCGGAACGGCTCCGGCCCGATCCGGCATGGGGCTGCGCCCGATGGCGCCGGGCTTCCGGCATGCGGTTCCAGCGCGAAGAGCCCGTCGGCCGGAATCCCGGCGAGGATGCGCCGGCACCGGTCGGCGGCGGTCGGATCGGGCGTGGTCAACCCGTCAGTCCTTGCGGCTCGCGATGGCTTCGCGGGGAGCGGCCACCGGTCGGCGCGCCTTCATGGCGGCCTCGAGCTCGGACGGGAGGAAGAACCGCGTGGTCTCGGGGGCCGAGGAGACCTCCTCGAGCTCGCCGCCGTACCGGAACAGGATCGTGTTGATCAGCTCGCGGACGACCCGTTCGGGCGCGGAGGCGCCGGCCGTTATCCCGACGGTCTCCGCGCCCTTCAGCCAGTTCCAGTCCACGTCCCCGACGTGATCGATGAGGTGGGCGGCAGCCCCGGCGTCCCGCGCGACCTCCTTGAGCCGGATCGAGTTCGAGCTGTTCCGGGCCCCGACCACGAGGATGACCTGGGCCCACCGGGCCAGCGCCTTGACGGCTTGCTGGCGGCTCCGGGTCGCGTAGCAGATGTCCTCCGAGGGGGGGAGTGCCAGTTCCGGGAACCGCCGGCGGAGCTCGCCCATGATGGCGGACGAGTCGTCGGCCGACAGCGTCGTCTGGGTAAGGACGACGAGCTTCGCGGGGTGGGCCACCTCGACCCGGGCGGCGTCCTCGACGCTCGTCACCAGCCGGATCTGGTCGGGCGCCTCGCCCATGGTGCCCACGACCTCGTCATGCCCCGCGTGCCCGACCAGAATCAGTTCGCACCCGGCGTTCAGGAACCGCGCCACCTCGAGGTGGACCTTCGTGACGAGCGGGCAGGTGGCGTCGATGGTCCGGAGCTTCCGTGCCTCCGCCTCGCGGCGGACGGCTGGGGACACCCCGTGGGCGCTGAAGATCACCGGCGAGCCCTCGGGAACCTCGCCGAGCTCCTCGACGAAGACGGCGCCCCGCGACTTGAGATCTTCGACGACGAACCGGTTGTGGACGATTTCCTTCCGGACGTACACCGGCGGTCCGAAGGCCTCGAGCGCGCGCTCGACGACCTCGATGGCGCGCTCGACGCCCGCGCAGAATCCTCTCGGACTGGCCAGCAGGACTTTCACGGGGGTGGATGAAATTGTAGCACTCCCCATCGGGTAGACTGGAAAGCATGGGAGAGACACGATCGTGAGCGCCGCGGTCACGCGCCCATCGGGACGGGCATTCGTGCGGGTGCCCATGCCGGACGCTCCCGACGCGCTGTTCGACGCGATCGCGGACGAGCCCTACAGCTTCTTCCTCGACAGCAGCATCCCCGAGCCGCGGCTGGGGCGGCACGCGTTCATGGGGAGCCGGCCGTTCCTGGTCTTCACGGCGCGCGGCCGCCGCTGGACCGTGCGCGAGGGGGGCCGGGTCACGCGCGGGAACGGCGATCCCTTCCTCGCGCTCCGGGGCCTCCTCGCCGTGCACCGGCATCAAGGGCCCGGGTCGGCGCCGCCCCTCCTCGCGGGAGCCGTGGGTTGGGTGAGCTACGAGGCCGGCCGGCTCGTCGAGCCGCTGCGCGTCGCGCCTCGCCGGGCCTCCGGTCTCCCCGATCTATGCTTCGCCTTCTACGAGACCGTGGCGGCATGCGACCTGCCGCGCCGGGAGCTCAGCCTCGCGACCGGCGGTTTGGCGGGCCCGCGCGGCGATCTGGGGGCCCGGCAGGCCGCGCGGGCGGCCGCCCTGCTGGAGCGCTTGCGGCTGCGGACGAAGCCGGGAGAGCAGCCGTCGCAGTTCCGGCGGACGCCGGAACTGCGCGCCCGCCCGCGGCAACCGTTCCGCCTCACCTCGCCGCTCGAGTCCACGATTCCGCGCGCGGCCTATCTGCGGGCCGTCGAGTCGATCCGGCACTCGATCGCGATCGGCGACATCTACCAGGCGGACCTGACCCGCCAGCTCGCGGGCACTTGGGAAGGCGATCCGTGGACGCTCGCGCGCCGCCTGCGCGCGGTCAGCCCGGCGCCGTTCTCGGCCTACCTCAACTTCGGCGGGGTCCGCGTCGTCTCGTCGTCCCCCGAGCGGTTCCTGGCCCTGCGGGGCCGGCGGATCGAGACCAGGCCCATCAAGGGCACGCGACCCCGGGGGGTCGACCAGGCCTCGGATAGGGCGTTAGCCCTCGAGCTCGTGCGCAGCGAGAAGGACATGGCCGAGCACATGATGATCGTGGACGTCGAGCGCAACGACCTGGGCCGGATCTGCGAGTCCGGCAGCGTGACCGTGCCCGAGCCCGCGGCCCTCGAGGTCTTTCCTCAGGTCTTCCACCTGACCTCGACGGTCGAGGGCCGCCTTAGGCGGGGGCTCACGGCCGTGGACGCGCTCCGGGCCATGGTGCCGGGCGGCTCGATCGCGGGCGCCCCCAAGATCCGGGCGCAGGAAATCCTGGCCGGGCTCGAGCCCGGCCCCCGCGGGCTCTATACGGGCGCGCTCGGCTATGTCTCGTTCTCCGGCGCGTGCGACTTCTCGATCGTGATCCGGACCGTCGTCCTCCAGGGGTCGCACCTGTCCGCCGGGATCGGCGGCGGGATCGTCGCGGATTCGGATCCGGACCGGGAGTGGGAGGAGACCGAGCACAAGGCCCGCGGCCTCCGGATGGCCCTGGGGGAGGCAGCGGCGGCGCGCGCGACCGGGGTGCCGGCATGAGCGGCATCAAGGTATGTCTCGACGGCCGCATCCTGCCGCTGGTCCGCGCCCGGGTGCCCGTGTTCGACCGGGGCCTGCTCTTCGGGGACGGGATCTACGAGACGCTCCGCTCATACGGCGGCCGGCGGTTCCGGGAGGCCGACCACTTCCACCGGCTGGCCGCGTCGGCGCGGCGGCTCGGGTTCCGCCTGCCCGTTTCCGCGGCGATGCTCGCGCGCGAGGTGACGCGGACGCTCGCCGCGAACCGGCTGCGCGACGCCCGGATCCGGATCGTCGTGACCCGGGGGGTGGGGCGTCCCGACCTGTCGGCCGTGACGGCCACGCGGCCGACGCGGCTGGTCTACGCCCTGCCGTACGCACCGCCCTCGGCGGTGACGTATCGCGACGGCGTCCGCGCGATCATCTCGACGGTCGTGCGCAACGACCGGCGGTCGGTCGACCCCGCGATCAAGACGACCAGCCTCCTGAACAGCCTGTTCGCGGCCAGGGGAGCGGCGCGCGCCGGGGCGCGGGAGGCGATCATGCTCAACCCGCAGGGGTTCGTTACGGAGGCGGCCTCCGCCAACGTCTTCTGGGTGAAAGACGGGGTGCTCTGCACGCCGTCCCTGGACTGCGGCATCCTGGAGGGCGTGACCCGCGGGGTCGTGCTCGGGCTGGCCCGCCGTCTCGGGATCCCGGTCCGGGAATCGCGGTTCCGGCCGGCGGCGCTCGAGCGCGCGGATGAGGCGTTCGTGACCGCGAGCACGATCGAGATCCTGCCGCTCGCGAGCCTCGGCCACCGCCGGTATCCCGCCGCGCGCCCGGTGACCGCCACGCTCGCGCTCGCGTACCGCGCCCTCGTGGGGGCCTGACCGTGGCCGAAGCACCTGTCACAGCGGATCTCTCGCGGCTGCCGGCGGACACCGTCACCCTCCTGCGGCGGCTCGGCGCCCTCGCCCGGGAGCGGGGCACCGACGTCTACCTCGTGGGCGGACTCGTCCGCGACCTGCTGCTCGACGTTGGCAGCGTCGATCTCGACGTGGCCGTGGTTGGCGACGGGCCCGCGTTCGCGCGGCGCGCCTCCGAGGCCCTGGGCGGCACGCTGGTGGTCCACGAGCGGTTCATGACGTCCACCGTGACCCTCGAGGATCACACGCTGATCGACGTGGCAACGGCGCGGACCGAGACCTACGAGCGGTCCGGCGCCCTGCCCCGGGTGAAGCCGGCCCCGATCGACGCGGATCTGCGCCGGCGCGACTTCACGGTGAACGCCATGGCCCTCCAGCTCGCCCCGGCGGCGTTCGGGGTCCTCCTGGACCCCTTCGGCGGGGCGGCGGACCTCGCGGCCCGGCGGCTGCGCATCCTGCACGACCGGAGCTTCCTCGACGACCCGACGCGCATCCTGCGCATGGCCCGGTTCGCGGCGCGGCTCGAGTTCGGGCTCGAGGACGGAACCGCCGCCCGGCTTGCCGAGGCGCTCGAGGGCCGGGCGTTCGAGTTCGTCTCCGGCGACCGCCTCCGCGAGGAGATCTACCTGGGGCTCAACGAGCTGGAGCCGGCTGCCGTGTTCGGGCGGCTCGAGGCGTGGGGCGCGCTGGACACCCTCCTGCCGGGGGCTTCCCCCGGAGGCGATCTCGCCGAGCTCGAGGAGCTGGCCGGCCGCCTCATCGCCCTCTGCGAGAAGGGCGCTACGTGGGACCCCTCGGCCCTGCGCCTGCTCCTGCTCATGCGCAGCGCCCTGCCGCCGGCCCTCGACGCCGCGGCGCGAAAGCTCAACCTGCCGCCGTCGTCCCGCGAGGTGCTGAAGTACGCCCCGCGTCTCCCGGAACTCGCGCGGGCCGCCGAGGCCGCCGAGAAGCTGTCCAACGTGCACAAGGTGCTCCGCGGAATGCCGCTCGAGGTCCAGCTCGCGGTCCTCGTCTTCGTCGGACCCCCCGAAGCCCGGGAGCGCGTGTTCACGTACCTGCGCGGCGGCCGGGGGCTCGCGCCCGAACTCACGGGCGACGACCTCCAGGCCATGGGCTACGCGCAGGGCCCGGGACTCAAGCCGATCCTGGAGGGCCTCGTCGAGGCGCGGCTGGACGGCGCCGTGCACAACCGGCGCGACGAGGAACGCTGGGTCCGCGAGCATTTCCCCCGTCCGCCCCTCGCCCCCTCCGACCCCAGCGCGAACTAGGAACACCCGTGCGGACCCGGCGGAGCGTGGTACGATCGGGACGACATGGCGGAAGCGCGTTCCGTATCTCCCCAGCCGGTCGCCGCGGGCCCGGCGCATGAGCCGGTCAAGGCCGCGCTCGGGCGCGAGGATGCCCTCTTCTCCGGGCGCCGCTACGCGGACGCCCTCGGGCTCCTGACGGACCTCCTCGCCCGCGCCGACCTCACCTCCCGCCAGCGGTTCGAGGCGTTGTGGCGCAAGGCCGAGGTCCTCGAGCGGCTCCTCAAGCCCCGGCAGGCCGTCGCGCTCCTGCGCGAGATCAGCCGCGCCTACCCGGACGAGGCGCTCGGCCATTCGCTCCTCGGCGAGTACCTCTACCGCGTCTGCGACGACGGGCCGGGGGCGCTGCGGGCGCTCAACCGGGCGCTCCGCGTCGCCCCGAAGGACCCGGACTCGCTCTGGTGGAAGGGCCAGGTGTACCACCTCGGGTTCGCGGACCTCCGGCGCGCCCGCCGCGCCTACCTCGAGGCGCTCGAAGCCGACCCCGCGTACGACCCGGCGATGGACTCCCTCGCCTCCATCTGCGAGGCGGAGGGAAAGTGGATCGAGGCGATCGACTGGCGCAAGCGGCACTTCCGGCAGACGCGCAGCACCGGGGACCTGACCGGCCTCGCGGACCTGTACCTGCGGCTCGGCCATGCCCCCGCGGCGATGAAGTACGCGCGCTCGGCGGTCCGGCGGTCGCCCCGGCAAGCCGCCGCGTGGCTCCACTTCGCCAAGGCCCACGCGGCGGGCGTCCGTCCGGGGCGCGCGGTCGAGGGGCTCCGCCGGTTCGCCCGGCTGGCCACCCCGGAGGCCGGGCCGTTCCTCACTAGCCGTGATTTCGGCCTATTGGAGCCCATCCTGGGCCTGCCCGAGGTCCGCGCCCTTCTGCCCCGCCTGCCGGTGCAATAGCCACCCCGGCTGGCATAGAATAGGCCCACCCGCCACCGGCCGGGTCAGACCAGGGGAGCGCCGGCATCATGAAGGAGGAGACGATGGAGAGACGGACATGGACCCGCGGCGCCGTCGCCGCGCTCGCGATGGCTACCGTCCTCGTCTTCGGGATCTCACGGCCCTCGCTGGCCGGCGGGCCCGGGGCGGCGGGCGTCGAGAAGCTGCTCAAGAACTGCGGCCTCAAGTACAACTGGGACGACGAGAACAAGATCGGCACGGTCGGGTTCAGCGACTTCGACTACACGTGCTCGAAGAAGGTCCTCGTCTACGCGAACAACGACGCCGAGGGGTACTACGTGATCCTGAACCTCTGCCTCGTCGACAAGGGCGCGGGCTACGGGTTCTCGGCCGAGTTCCTGAAGAAGTGCATGGAGATCAACAACTCGCTGGCCGTGCTCCGGCTCGGGCTCAACTCGAAGCAGGGCCGCATCTATGCCACGTTCGGCGTGGACATGAGCGACCTGCCGGCGGCGATCCTCAAGGACTACATCATGCTGATCGCCAAGCGCGGGGACGAGGTGGCCAAGGACCTCAACGCCGCCCTCAGCGGTGGCAGCAGCGAAGGCAGCTCGGGGTCGTCGAGCGGATCCTCTTCCGGCGGCGGCAACGAGTGGAACAAGTAGCCGTCACGGCATAAGCACGCGTCAAGCGTGACGGCACGCTGGGCGGGCCCACGGCCCCGCCCGGCTCGGGGGGCGATCCGGCGTGGCCGGGTCGCCCTCGCGTTTTTGGCGGTCTGCGTCGTCTGGGGCACCACCTTCCTCGCCATCAAGACCGGGCTCGCGTGGCTGCCCCCCCTTACCCTCGGCGGCGCCCAGTGCGGAATCGCTGGGTTACTCCTGCTCGCGTGGCTGGCGGCGCGCGGCGGCCTCGTCCTCGACGCCAGGGACATCCGCCGGGGCATTGTCGCCGGCGCCCTCTTCTTCCCGTTCGGGAACGGCATGGTGTTCGCCGGGACGGACCGGGTGCCCTCGGGGCTCGCCGCGCTCCTCGTCGCCACGATCCCGCTCTTCACCGCCATCTTCGGATGGACGACGGGGTACCTGTCCCGGCCGGGGTGGGGACAGGGGCTGGGGCTCGCGCTCGGGCTGGGCGGCGTCGCGTGGCTGGCGGGACCCTTCGGTCCCGGGGGACCTCTCGGTCCCGCGGACCCCCGCGTGCCGTGCGGACTGGATCCCGCCGGGGCTCTTCTCCTGCTCGCCGGGTCCGCATGCTGGGGCGTCGGGAGCATCTACACGGGGCCGGCGGCTCCGCCCACGCGGTCCTCGCCGCTCGCGCGGGCCGCAGTGCAGGTCTTTGGCGGCGGGATCCTCATGCTCGCGGCCGGCGGCGCGACGGGAGAGTGGGGGCGGATCCGGTGGGATCAGATGACGGTGGCGACGGTGGGGTCGCTCGCGTACCTGATCGTGTTCGGCTCCCTCGTCGCGTTCGTCAGCTACACGTACCTCCTCTCCGTGGCCGACGCCGGGTGGGCGTCCACGTACGCGCTCGTGAATCCCGTGGTTGCGCTCTTCGTGGGCTGGTGGCTGGCGGGGGAGGCATTGTCCCTCCGCACCGTCGCGGCCGCGGCCGTCATCATCGCCGGCGTCGCCCTGCTCACGCTGGTGGAAGGCCCCCGGGCGGGTGGAGGTCCGTCCGGACGCCGGGCGGAGTAGGATGGGGACCGGAGGTCCACCCATGGCCGAGATCACGCTGAAGGAACTCGAGGCGGCGCATGCGGCACTATCCCCGTCCCGCGGCGGCACGCCGGCCGACTACCTCGGGGTCGTGTACCTCGAGCGCACGTTCGTCCTGCCGCGCGAGGCGGCCGTCCAGGCCGTCGCGATCGGACCCGCCGAGCACGGGATCAACGGGTTCCACGCGGACCCCTCCTTCGGGAACCTCTACCTCTTCCGGTTCGAGTGGGCGGCCAAGCCCGGGTGCTTCCTCGTGCCGTTCCAGCAGATGGTCGAGACCGGGCTGGACCGCATCTTCGGGGCCGACCCGCCGGGCATCGCGCCCGACGATTTCCTCATCAGGCTCCGGAGCCGTCTCCTCGAGGTCCAGGGCGCGACCCAGCGGGTTTTCGTTCATCTGGTGTTCAACGGCGATCCCTCGGCGGCCGAGCGGCGGGCCGTCTATGGGCGGCTCCGCGAGGAGCTGGAGAACAAGAAGTACCTCCTGGACCGGTTCTTCGGCCACCCGGTCACCATGGTCTTCCAGTTTCGCTCCGCCGGGGGCGAGATGCTCGGCGCGCCCGCGCACCAGAAGGTCACGCACGTCTACCCGGTCCGGTTCGCGAAGAGCCTCGAGCACCACGGGCCGGAGGGCGAGGTCATGCGCGTGGGGTTCGCGCGGCTCACGGACCTGCACGCGATGTTCAAGGGCATGGGGGTCCGGTTCCTGGAGACGAACATCCGCGCGCTGCTGTCGGGCGAGACCGCGACGAACCGGTCGCTGGCCGCCGCGCTGGAGCGGATCGTGCTCACGGGGGACCGCGACCCCCTCGTGTTCGCCTTCGACCACAATGGGGTCACCCTGTGCGCGGAAAAGGCGGAGGCGGCGTCCGGGGGGCTGACGCTCACGGAGCCCCGGCTCCTGAACGGCGCCCAGACGCTGGCCACGTTCGACCGGTTCCTCGCGCGCTGGGCCGGGGACGGGCGGCTCGCGGTCCGGCGACCCCAGCTCGAGGAGCTCACGGTCCTGTGCAAGATCATCACGGACGCGGGGAGTGACTTCCTCCTGCACGTGACGCTGAACAACAACCGCCAGAACCCGGTCAAGCCATGGAACCTGCACGCGAACGACCTCATCCAGCTCGAGCTCCAGGACAAGTTCGCCGAGGAGCTCGGCGTCTACTACGAGCGGCAGGAGAAGGCCTTCGCCGCGCTGTCCGAGGAGGCCCTCGAGGGGCTCGAGGTTAAGGACACGAAGGCGCTCGAGCTCCTGCGGCTCGCGCAGACGTTCCTGGCCGTGGACGGCGACCTCGAGCAGATGTCCAGGCTCCAGGAGGTCTTCGAGGACGAGGCCGCGTATCGCGAGGTCTTCCATCCGAAGCGTCTCCAGGCCGACGCCCGGGCGATCCTCCTGTGCTACAAGATCCACCTCCGGCTCCCGCGGCTGATCCGCGACATCCAGGAACGCGGCGAGAAGAAGTGGGCGTACCTGCGGCGCGCCCGGAACCTGGTCTGGGCGCTACTGGCGCAGGGCGTGCTCAACGAGCCGGACCTCGAGGGGCTTAGGGCCAAGTATGGCCTCAAGCTCGGGATGGAGGCGGGGTTCACGGACCTGCTCGCCGGGCTCGCGACCAACCGTGTCCGGCTCGCGATCGCGGCCGCGGTCGAGGAGGGGACCTGGGCCGCCGCGCTGGCCGAGGAACGCTACGGGTTCCTGCGCACGAACGCCGTCTACGAGGCGTGCCTCAAGGTCGCCAAGGACCGTTGGGGCTGGGCCCGCAAGACCCTGCCCTGACCTTGGGGACATCCTTCGGATCAACGGATTCCCCGCCGGCGAACGCGCGTGCGGACGTTCATGCGGTCACCGGCGCTTTCGGATTCACCGGCCGGTTCGTGGCCCGGCGTCTGCTCGACGCGGGACTGCGGGTCCGCACGCTCACGAACTCGCGCCCGAAGCCCGATCCCTTCGGCGGCCGCCTCGAGGTCCGCCCGCTCGCGTTCGACGATCCCGCCGCGCTGGCGGAGTCGCTTCGCGGCGTCCGGGTACTGCATAACACGTACTGGGTCCGGTTCAACCATGCGGGCTTCTCCCACCAGCAGGCCGTGCGCAACACGCTCGCGCTGTTTTCAGCGGCGAAGCAGGCAGGCGTCGAACGGATCGTGCATGTCAGCATCGCGAACCCATCCGCGGACTCGCCCTTCGAGTACTTCCGGTGCAAGGCCGCGCTCGAGACCGCCCTTGAGGGCTTGGGCGTGCCATACGCCATCGTCCGTCCGGCGCTCCTGTTCGGGCCCGGCGACATCCTCATCAACAACATCGCCTGGATGCTCCGGCACCTGCCCGTGCTGGGCATCTTCGGCGACGGCCGGTACCGGCTCCGGCCCATGCACGTCGACGACATGGCGGCGCTGATGGTGGCGCAGGGGAGCGCGCGGGGGGATATCGTCGTGGATGCCGTGGGGCCGGAGGCCTTCGCTTACCGGGACCTGGTGAAGATGATCGGGGCTGCGATCGGCCACCGGCGATTGCTCCTCCGGGTCCCGGTCTGGACGGGCCTCCTCGCCGCCTGGGTCCTGGGGCTGGTCATGCGTGACGTCGTGCTGACCCGGGAGGAGATGGGGGGGTTGATGGCCGGCCTCCTCGACGTTCCGGGTCCCGCGACCGGCGCGACCAGGCTCTCGGAATGGGTCCGGGCCAACGCCGCTGACCTGGGGACGCGGTACGCGAGCGAGCTGGCGCGGCGCCGGCCGGGGAAGCCGTGATGCTCATCATCGGCGTCGCGATCGTCGTCCTGCTCCTCGTCCTGACGGTCGCGTCCCGGTCGCGGCGGATCCGGATCGATCTCGATAGCCCGTCCATGTCACCCCCGGAGTCCGCTCCTCCGCCTCCTCCGAAGCCCGAACCGGCTCCTGTTGTAGCGGCCGATGAGCCGGCCGCCGGGGATGCCCCGGGGGCGGATGGCGACGGTCGGCTGGGGGATGCGCCCCTGTTCGGGGGAGAACCCGCTCCGGGCCCGGCTTGCCCCGAGTGCCATTCGCTCATGACGCCGTCCGTCCTGTTCCGCGAATCCACGGACGACTTCAACCGCGAGCTGGACGAGTTCGAGGACATCCTCGAGATCGGACCGGCGCTACGGGCCTGGGTGCAGGCGCGCGCGCCGTGGGAGCCGGTCTCGGGCGAGGCGCACGTGCGCGTCGATCTCGTGGCGTGCCCCAACTGCCGGACCGGCATCATGGCGGTGCGGCACCTGATTCCCGACGTCGAGGGGTTCGACGAATCGGTCGACGACCGCCAGGAGATCCGCCTCGCCCCCCCGGTTGTCGCCGCGCTCATGGAGGATCCACCGGGCCGGCCCTGAGCGAGCCCCGTTACGGGGCGAGTCGAAGGGTGGCGGCGCTGACGGAGGAAGAGCGGGCTTAGATTCTTTGGTCGATGATGGCGCGGGGACGGGCCGGGCCGCCCATGGGCGGCGGCGGAGCGGCCGCGATGATGTTCCGGAACGCCTCCCGGGCGCCGGCCTGCCGGACCTGCTCGTTGGCGGCTCCGGCCTGCGTCGCGGGCCGGGCCGGGGCGAACTGGATCGCGGGGGCGCCGGGTTCGACGACGACGCGCGGTTCGGCGATACCGGCGGCGGGAGCCGGGGCAGCCGTTGCCGCGTTCTGCGGCGGGGCAACGGCGACATCCCCCGCGCCCTGTGCAGCGCGCGCGATCTGGGTCACGGCCTCGCGGCCCCGCTGGGCATTGAGCATCTCGACGACCCGCTCCGGCAGTTGCTGCTGGATCGGTTCGACCGCCGCCATCCGGGCGTTCGCGACGGCCGGCTTGGGTGCGGTAGCGACGGCGGGTTCCGTCCGGGGCTGGGCAGTCGGCGGCACGGGAGCCGCCGCGGGGCCGGCGGCCCTGGCCGCGACTGCCGCGACGGCGGGATGGGCCGCTCTTGCGGCCTCGGCGACCGCCCGGTACGGCAGGACGGTCAGCGGCCTGCGCGGCACGGCCGTCTCGGTCCGCGCAGCTCCAGCGTCCGCCGGAACTGCCGGGGCCGTTTCGACCCCCCGGGCCGTGGCCGGCCGGGCCATGGCCTGGAACTGGACCGGGGGCACCTGCGGCTGGATCGGGGGCTCTATGCGGGGCGGCATGACTACTCCTCCTTCGACGGCTTCTCGTCCTGCTTTGGCGACAGCTTTTCGTCCTGTTTCGGCGACGGCTTGCCGTCGGGTTTGGGCGGCGGCGGCGTCTCGGAGTCCGCGGACACGCCGCGGGCGGCTTCGACGCCGGGGGCCATGAACATGTCGGCGGAGAGGTGCTCGATGAAGTCCTTGAACTTCCGGTTCTCCTCCGCGAGCTTGGTCTTGTCGGCGATCGACGCCGCCTGGATCACGTTCTCGGTCACGAAGATCGGGGCCTTGAACCGCAGGGCCATGGCCACCGAATCCGACGGACGGGCGTCCACCTCGATCTCCTTGCCGTCCGTCTCGAGCACGAGCCGGGCGAAGTACGTGGACTCCTGGAGATCGTTGACGATCACCCGCCGCACCTTGGTGTTGAACATGGTGCAGATGACCTTGAGGAGGTCGTGGGTCATGGGCCGCGCGCGGGCGTTGCCCTCGAGCTCGTCGATGATCGCCGCGGCCTCGTAACCGCCGATCCAGATCGGCAGGTAACGCCGCTCGTCCAGGTCGGTCAGGATCATGACCGGGGCCTTGGATTCGGTATCCATCGCGATCGTTTTGACCTTCATTTCGATCACAACGCGCCTCCTCGAGCCTCTCTCACTTGGACTCTACCACCGGAGGGGAGGCCGTTCAACTGACCGGGCGGCCGGGACTGACGGGCACGCGCGGCGGGGTCCGTCGGGTCAGGCGCCGGCTCCGTGGCACTTCTTGTACTTCTTCCCGCTCCCGCACGGGCACGGGTCGTTGCGTCCGACCTTGGGCGCCTCGCGCCGGATTGGCGTCTTCGGCGTGTCGTCGCCGCCCATGGCCTGAAGCTGGTCCATGGACATTCCCATCCCCATCCCGGGACCGATTCCGGGCGGCAGGTTCCCCATCATCCCCGGCGGTGGGCCGCCGGCGGGCGCGTGCGACTCGTGCATCGGCGGCGGCGGAGGAGCGGCAAGCGCCGGACGTTCCTCGCGCCCCTCGTACGCGAACGGGCGGCGCACCTCCTCGGGTGCGTGGATCGACCGGATGTGGAAGAGGACCTCGAGGACCTTCTGCTTGATGGCGAGGTCCATGGCGGCGAACATCTGGAACCCCTCGCGCTTGTACTCGACGAGCGGGTCCTTCTGGCCGTACGCGGCCATCCCAATCCCCTCCTTGAGCCGGTCCATGCTGTAGAGGTGGTTCTTCCACTCGGTGTCGATGATCGAGAGCGAGATCATGCGCTCCATGTCCCGCATCTGGGCGTCGCCGAAGGCCCGTTCCCGTTCCCGGTAGAGGGCGGTCAGCTTCGCGACGAACTGGACGCGGGCGTCCTCGGGTAGCTGGGCCTCGAGCTCGGCCGCGGGGACGGCGAGGCCGAATATCGTGCGGAGCCAGTCGGAGAGGGCCTGCGTCGCGCCGGGCTCGGGCTCGCCCTTCTTCGGCAGGTAGGTGCCGACCGCCTGCTCGACGAGCTCGGCGATGTTCTCCACGACGGAGCCCGAGATGTCCTCGCCCTCGAGGATTGCGCGCCGCATGGCGTAGATGACCTCGCGCTGCTTGTTCATCACGTCGTCGTACTCGAGCAGGTGCTTCCGGATCTCGAAGTTGCGCGCCTCGACCTGCTTCTGCGCCCGCTCGATGGCCTTGTTGACCCACGGGTGCTCGATGACCTCGCCCTCCTGCATGCCGAGCCGGGACATCCAGGTCTGGAGGCCCTCGCCGCCGAAGAGGCGCATGAGGTCGTCCTCGAGGGAGAGGTAGTAGCACGACGCGCCGGGGTCGCCCTGGCGGCCCGACCGGCCCCGGAGCTGGTTGTCGATCCGGCGGCTCTCGTTGCGCTCCGTGCCGAGGACGTAGAGGCCGCCCAGCCCGACGACTTCGTCGCCGAGCTTGATGTCGGTGCCGCGCCCGGCCATGTTCGTCGCGACCGTGACCGTGCCCTTCTGGCCGGCCCCGGCGATGATCGAGGCCTCTTTCTCGTGCTGCTTGGCGTTCAGGATCGCGTGGGGGACCCCCCGGCGCTTGAGCAGGCCCGAGAGCCGCTCGTTCTTCTCGATCGAGGTGGTGCCGACGAGGACCGGCTGGCCGCGCTCGAAACAGCCCGCGATGTCCTCGATGATGGCGTCGTACTTCTCCTTCTGGGTCCGGAAGACCTGGTCGGCCCGGTCGAGCCGGACCATGGGCTGGTGAGTCGGGACCGCGAGGACCTCCAGCTTGTAGATCTCGCTGAACTCCTGGGCCTCCGTGGACGCCGTCCCGGTCATCCCGGAGAGCTTGGCGTACATGCGGAAGTAGTTCTGGAACGTGATCGTGGCGAGGGTCTGGTTCTCCTCCTCGATCTTGACCCCCTCCTTGGCCTCGATGGCCTGGTGGAGGCCGTCCGACCAGCGCCGGCCGGGCATCAGCCGGCCCGTGAACTCGTCGACGATGATGACCTTGCCTTCCTTGACGATGTAGTCCACCTCTACCTTGTAGAGGGTGTGGGCCCGCAGCCCCTGGACGACGTGGTGGAGGATCTCGATGTTCCGCTCGTCGTACAGGTTCTCGACCTTGAGGAGCTTCTCGACTGATGCCACGCCCTCCTCGGTCAGGGTCACGTTCTTGTGCTTCTCGTCGATCTTGTAGTCGGTCTCGGCGGCAAGCTTCGGGATGATCCGGTCGATCTTGTAGTACTGGTCCGTGGACTCCTCGGAGGGCCCCGAGATGATCAGGGGCGTCCGGGCCTCGTCCACGAGGATCGAGTCGACCTCGTCGACGATGGCGTAGTTCAGGAGGCGCTGGACGACGTATTCCTTGCCGGTCGCCATGTTGTCGCGCAGGTAGTCGAACCCGAACTCGTTGTTCGTGCCGTAGGTGATGTCGGAGGCATAGGCGGCCTTCCGCTGGTCGAAGGTCAGCCCGTGCAGGATGCACCCCACCGACAGCCCCAGGAACTCGTAGATGAGCCCCATGCCGAGGAAGTTGCCCTTGCCCCGGGAGTCGCGCTCGGCGAGGTAGTCGTTGACGGTGATGACGTGGACGCCCTTGCCCGGCAGGGCGTTGAGGTAGACGGGGAGGGTGGCGACGAGGGTCTTGCCCTCGCCGGTCTTCATCTCCGCGATCCGGCCCTGGTGCAGGACCATGCCGCCCAGGAGCTGGACGTCGAAGTGCCGCTGGTGGATCGTGCGCTTCGCGGCCTCCCGGACGACGGCGAAGGCCTCGGGCAGGAGGTCGTCGAGCGTTTCGCCCTTCGTCAGCCGGTCGCGGAACTCGGCGGTCTTGGCCTTCAGGGCCTCGTCCGACAGGCGCTCGAACTCCGGTTCGAGCGCATTGATCCGGTCCACCCGGGGCTGGAGCTTCCGCATCTCCCGGGTGTTGCGGTCGAGGATTTTCGCGAGCCAGGGGAACATGATAGGTACCTATTCTACGCCAAAGAAACCGGCCCCCCGCGTCTGGCGCGGAGGGCCGGTAAGGTCAGGCAGCGGCGCGTGCGGTCAGGGCGAAGCCTTCACGACATTGATGGCCTGCGGCCCCTTGGGTCCGTCCACGATCTCGAACATCACATCCTGGCCCTCCGCGAGGCTCTTGTAGCCCTCGCCCTTCACGTTGGAGTAGTGCACGAAGACGTCACGTCCGCCTTCCTGCGCGATAAACCCGTACCCCTTCTTGTCGTTGAACCACTTGACCTTGCCTTGCGTTTCCATTCGACTTCTTTTCCCCCCTGGGCCGTGCTCGAACGCCCTCGATTTCGGGTCGCTCTCTCCCGCGGGCGGTATGTATTCCGCGAGATTGCCGATGAACCTAGCAAACCGGTCCGGGGGATGTCAAGAAACGGAGCACCCCGGGACCTGGTTGGTCCCGGGGTGCCGGATGGTCGGACCGAGCCGTTACTTCGCCACTGGAGTCGCGACGGCAGGTGCCGTCCGGCCTTGGGACGGTGGAGACGCTGGAACTGCCGCGGGAACCGCCGACGCCGTAGTCGTGGCGGAGGCATCGGCCCCCGCCGGCGCCGACGGGCCACCGAGCTCGGTTAGCAGCGCGTCGGCTTCCGCCAGGTTCTCGGGCTTGTAGGCCGGATCGATCTCGCTCACCTTCCGGAAGGCCGCGACCGCCTCCTCGATGAGCTCCTTGCCGCCGGCCTCCGCGTCGTACAGCCGGCGCAGGGCGACCCCGAGGTTGTTCCAGGCGTACTTGTAGGCGGGGTCCAGGGTAGTGGCGCGCCGCAGGTGGTCGACCGCGGCCTTGGGGTTGCGCCCCTTGTTGAGGGCGAGCAGGCCCTGCCAGTTGGCCGCCGCGCTCTTGCCCTTGGAGGAGCCCGCCACGGCCTCGGCCTTCTCGTAGTTGGCCTGCGCGAACGCGAGGTCGCCCTCCTGCTCGGCGGCTTCCCCGGCCGCCTTGTAGGCGCGGTAGTCGCCGGTGGCGGCGACGGTCCGGGCCGGCTGGCCGGCGCGCTTTGCGGCGGCCTCGCTCCAGGCCTTCTCCTGGGCCACGAGGGCCTGCGCATTGGCGAGGTTCTCGGCGTGGTACGCGGGATCGATCTCGGCAACCTTCTGGAACGCGGCGAGCGCGCCCTCGAGCGCCGGGAGGCCGGACATGCCGGTCTCGTACATCCGGAGCTGGCAGACGCCGAGGCTGTTCCACGCGGTCTTGTTCAGGGGGTCGATCTGGACGGCCTTCTGGAACCGCTCGATCGCCTCCGCGTACTTGCGGTCCTTCATGAGGTCGAAACCGGCCCGGTTCTCGGCCGCGCTCTCGCGCGTGACCTTGTGTGGCGCGGCCTTCGCCGGGGCCGCGACGGCAGGTTCCGCCGGAGCGGCGGCACGGGCCGTGACGGACACGGCGAGCACGGCGGCCGAGAGCCAGGCGATGGTCGACATCTTCATATCGGACTCCTCCTTAAAGGGTCGTGGCGGTCAGTCGAACGTGCCGAGGTGGATGGAGAGCCAGAATACGGGGAAGGCCCCGACGATGAGGGCGGGGGCCAGGATTTCGAAAACGGCCTTGTAGTCCGGCTTCGCGCCGAGGAGGTAGAGGACGTAGTACCCGGCCATGAGCATGACGTAGCCGGACCAGAACACGTACAGCCCGTACCGCCGTTTGGTGATTTCGTCGATTGCCATCGTATCCTCGTCCTCCTTGATTCGGAACTCCTGACCAATATACCGCCTGGACGGCTAGGAGACCGCCTTGGGCCCCTTTTCCTTCTCGACCGCGCCCGGGGTGCGACCCGCGGAAGCCGTCCGGCCTTCATTTTTCTTGAGCAGGCGCTGGACTTCCTCCATGAATTGCGTGACGTCCTTGAACTGCCGGTACACGCTCGCGAACCGGACGTAGGCCACCTCGTCCAGGTCGTGGAGCTTGGCCATCACCATCTCCCCGATCTCGGCGCTCGTGACCTCCCGGCCGTTCCGGCTGAAGCATTCCTTCTCGATGCCCTCGGCGATCGTGTCGAGCTCGGACTGTCCCACGGGACGCTTCTCGCAGGCGCGCCGCAGGCCCCCCATGAGCTTGTCCCGGCTGAACGCCTCCCACCGGCCGTCCTTCTTCTTGAGCAGGGGCATCGCCTGCTCGATCTGCTCGTAGGTCGTGAACCGCCGCCGGCAACCGAGGCATTCGCGGCGCCGCCGGATCGCGTCGCCCTCCTTGGATTCCCGCGAGTCCACGACCTTGTCTTCCTGGTGGCCGCAGAACGGGCACTTCATGGCGGGACCCTACCCCTTGCGTTCGCGGGTCCGCTGGTACTGGAGCCAGAGGCGGCGGACCCGGGCCAGGATCGTCGCGATGCGCCGCCGGATCCGCTTGACCTGGATGGGCGTGAGCTCGCCCTCGCCGTCCACCTTGACCGCGTCGGTCAACGAGATCTCGCCGGACGCCAGCCGGGCGTCGAGCTGGAGGAGCTCCTTGATGACGAGGTCGGACTGGTAGAGGGCCGCGTCCACCTTCTTCTCGCCGTCCTCGACCTGCTTGGCCAGCGCGATCTCCTCGTCGCGGGTCAGGAGCATGACCTGGCCCATCTCGTGGAGGTACATGCGGACGGGATCGTCGATCCGGGATTCCGGCTCGGGCGCGGAGTCTTCCTCGCCGGGGGCCCGCTTGGCCTTGTGCTTTGGTTCCGCCTCGCGCTGGCGCGCGTCGTCCTCGTCGATGATCTCGATGTCCATCTCCGAGAGCTTGGACAGCAGGTCGTCGATCTGGTCGGTCAGCATCGTGTCCTGCGGGAGCTTGTCGGAAACCTCCTGGTAGGTCAGGTACCCGCGCTCGCGGCCCAGCGCGATCAGGGTCTCGATGTCCGTCGTGCGCGGTTCCGCGCCCGGCTCGTCGGACCCCTCGCGGGGGATGTAGTCGCCGCGGCCCTTGCCGCGCGGCCGGCCGGGACCGCCGCCGAACCGCCCCATCTTGCCCGCGGGCTTGACCGGCGGGAGGAGCGGCGCGCCCTTGG
>ERZ1292640.1126-Hain-H43-02um-R1-1126-length-22096-cov-6_pt1 | contig 22096 bp, 15 predicted proteins | sample MGYA00564404_ERZ1292640 | MGnify/ENA primary metagenome ERZ1292640 (study PRJEB36523, sample SAMEA6512636) | groundwater metagenome | collected 2019-01-08 | study: AquaDiva: Metagenomics assemblies of 32 groundwater samples
ATCTATCTGGTCGGCGGGCCGCTTCGCGTGAGCCGCGACCGCGCCGGCGCGGTCGAGACGCTCGTCTACCTCCACGAGAGCGACGACTCGCTCGCCGCGAAGTATCTGACGACGGGCGCGCAATACCTGGAGATGTATCGCGGGCTCATTGGGCCGTATCCCTATGACAAGTTCGCGCTCGTCGAGAACTTCTGGGAGACGGGCTACGGGATGCCGTCGTTCACGCTGCTCGGTCCCGAGGTCATCCGCTTCCCCTTCATTATCAACTCGTCCTACCCGCACGAGATCCTGCACAACTGGTGGGGCAACTCGGTGTTCGTGGATTACGCCTCGGGCAACTGGTGCGAGGGTCTGACGGCGTACATGGCCGACCACCTGATCCAGGAACAGCGAGGCGCGGGCGACGAGTACCGCCGTTCCACGCTCCAGAAATACCGAGACTACGTGACGAGCGGCCGCGATTTCCCGCTGGCTGAGTTTCGCGGCCGGTTCAGCGCGGCCACCGAAGCGGTCGGCTACGGCAAGGCGCTGATGGGCTTCCACGTGCTGCGGCGTCAGATGGGCGACGAGGCGTTCCGATCCACCGTGGCGCGTTTCTATCGCGAGTACCGCGGTAAGCGCGCCACGTTCCGCGATTTCCAGCATGTGGCCGAAACCGTCGGCGGCAAGCCGCTCGGGTGGCTCTTCGACGATCTGATTACCCGGCCCGGTGCGCCCGTCCTGCAGGTGAGCCCGGCACCCGGCCGCCCATCTCCCGTCACCGTGCGGCAAGATGGCGCTAAGTTCGTCGTGAGCGGCACGCTGCACCAGACCCAACCGGGTGTCCCCTTCCACCTCGAGGTCCCGCTCATCGTCCAGTCCGAACGAGGCGTCACGGCGAGCACGGTCCACATGGATACGGCCACGCAGGCGTTTTCCATCACCACCGAGGCGAAGCCGGTGGCGTTGCACGTCGATCCCCGGTTCGACGTCTTCCGTCGCCTCGACCCGCGCGAAACGCCGCCGTCCATTGGTCAGATTTTCGGCGAGCCGTCCATTCTGGCCGTGTTGCCGGCCGGCGCCGACGCCGCCACGCTGCTGGCCTATCGCCAGTTGTTGAAGGGCTGGCAGAGCGAGAACCACGCCATCGAGATCAAGACCGATGCCGAGGTCGTGGACCTGCCGCCTGGGCGGGCCGCGTGGCTGGTCGGACGCACGAACCGCCTGGCCGAGAAGCTGTTCACAGGACAACCGGGCCTGGGCCTTACGACGCTCCACGTCGACATCGACGGCGACAAGATGCCCTTCGCGGGACACATCCTGGTGGCCACGCTTCGCAACCCCCGAAACGTGGAAAAAGCCGTGGGTTGGATCGTGGCGGACGCGCTGGCGGCGTTGCCAGGCTTGGGACGCAAGCTGCCGCACTACGGCAAGTACTCGTATCTCGGCTTCGAAGGCGACGAGCCAGTCAACGTGATCAAGGGCCAGTGGCAGCCATCCGATTCGCCTCTGCGACTGGATCTGCGGCCGGCCAGCGAGCGTGCCACCACACTGGAAAACTTACCGGCTGACGCTCGCAAGGCGCTGGCGGATTTGCCGCCCGTCTTCTCGCAACAGGCGCTGCGCGAACACGTGGAGTTCCTGGCGTCACCGGCCCTGAAAGGACGCGGCCTTGGCAGCGCCGGCCTGGATGAAGCCGCCAGGTACGTGGCGGACAAGTTCAAGGCATCCGGGCTCGCGCCTGGCGGCGACAACGGCACGTTCTTTCAACGGTTCCGCGTCCAGCAGGGTGAAGACGGCCAACCTCACGACGTGGTGAACGTGATTGGCATCATCCCCGGATCCAGAGCCGACTGGCACGACCAGAGCACGCTGGTTGCCGCGCACCTCGATCATCTGGGGCTCGGCTGGCCCGATGTGCGCAAGGGCGACGAAGGGAAGGTGCATCCGGGCGCTGACGACAATGCCAGCGGCGTGTCGGTGTTGCTGGAACTGGCTCGTGCGATGGGATCGGGAGAGAAGTCGCTTCGCACAATCGTATTCGCCGCGTTTACCGGCGAGGAATCTGGCCGGCTTGGATCGAAGTACTACGCGGCGCACCCCGCTTTGCCGCTTGGCCAGGTGATGGGCGTCATCAACCTCGATACCGTTGGCCGTCTCGGCACGCACCCGCTGACCGTGCTCGGCACCGGATCTGCCACCGAATGGCAGCACATCTTCCGCGGGGCCTCGTTTGTGACCGGCGTCGAGAGTCGCAACGTGCCGGAATCGCTGGAGTCGTCCGATCAGGTCAGCTTCACCGAGAAAGGCGTACCAGCGGTGCAAATCTTCACGGCCGCGCACGCCGATTACCACCGTCCCAGCGACACGCCGGATAAGATCGACGTTGCGGGTCTGGCCAAGGTGGCCACCTTCGTCAAGGAAGGTGTGGTGTACCTGGCAGAACGACCGGAGCCGCTGACCAACATGCTTCGACCGGCGGCGGCACCACCGGTGACCGGCGGCCCACCTCCGTCGGCAGGTGGCCAGCCGGCTGGCCGGAGGGTCAGCTTCGGCACCGTGCCCGATTTCGGCTTTGCCGGACCCGGCGTCAAGGTGAGCGGCCTGGTGGCTGATTCGCCGGCTGCCAAGGCCGGCATCAAGGAAGGCGACGTCGTGCTGAGGATAGACGGCCAGACGGTGGCAGATCTTCAGGGATTCTCGAATGTGTTGCGGACGCTTTCGCCGGGCCAGAGTGTCAACGTGGAGATTGACCGGGCTGGCCGGATCATGACGCTGGCGGTCACGCTGGTGGAGAGATAGCGAAACGGCAGAGGTGGGAACAGGTGGGCGCCCCGGCGCCCGGAAGGTTGGGAGAACGGACTGATGAAATCAACACGGGTCACTTTGGCGTGCGTGATGACGGGACTGCTGGTTCCTGGTTGGGCGGTCGCCCAGGATTCGTCGTGGAAGCTGGCCATCGGCGACCCGGCCCGTAAGAACCGCGAGGCCGCGGTCGTGCTCGATGGCATTACCGACACCGCGTCGGGCAAGACGCTGACCAGTGGAGAGCTGGCCACGCGGCTCGATGACGTCAAAGTCGTCTTCATCGGCGAAAGCCACACCGATCTGGCCTTCCACGGGGTACAGCTGCAGATTATCCAGGAGCTGCAGAAACGCGGCCGCGACGTGCTCATCGGGCTCGAGATGTATCCCTTTACCGAGCAGGCCTCGCTCGATATCTGGAACAAGGGATCGGAGAGTGAAGACGATTTCGTGGCGACATCACACTGGTACAAGAACTGGGGGTATCACTGGAACTACTACCGCGACATCTTCCTGTTCGCCAAGGCGAAGGGCATCAAGATGTATGGCGTGAACACGCCACGCGAGATCGTGACGGCGGTGCGCACGAAGGGCATCCAGAACCTGACCCCCGAAGAGGCCGCGCGCATTCCGCCCAAGATCGATACCGCCAACGTCGAGCATCGCCAGTTGTTTCGCGTCTTCTTCGCCGGCGACGCCAGCATGATGCACACCATGAGCGACCAGATGTTCGAGGGCATGTTTGCCGCCCAGTGCACCTGGGATGCCTCGATGGGCTACAACGCCGTTCAGGCGCTCAAGAAGTTCGGTGGGCCGACCAGCGTGATGGTCGTGCTGATCGGATCGGGCCATGTGGCGTACGGGCTCGGCATCCAGCGGCAGGCCGCCCTGTGGTACGACGGCAAGATGGCGTCCGTCATTCCCGTCCCGGTAGCGGACCAGAAGGGCAAGCCTATGACCTCGGTGCAGGCGTCGTACGCAGATTACCTGTGGGGTCTTCCACCGGAAGGTGACAGCGCCTACCCAACGTTGGGCCTCTCTACCCGGGACGCTAAGGCCGAGTATCCGCTCGCCGTGATCGACGTGCCGAAAGACTCGGTGGCCGGCCTGGCAGGCTTCCAGGTTGGCGACATCCTGCAGCAGATGGACGGCACACCGCTGAAGGATCGCGAGACACTGAACCGGCTGCTGGCCGGGAAGCGCTGGGCGGATTCCGCCGCGTATACCGTGCTGCGGGCCGGACAGAGCGTGGCACTGACGGCGTACTTCAGGCGGCAGCTTCCGGCCTCCAAGTAGTGACGCGGGGGTGACGGCAGTGGCGCGGGAGTGACGATGAGAACGTGCCTCATCCGTCGCAAAGGCGCACCAAGAGGGATCTAGTCTGGAACGGCGAAGTGGACGGCGGGTGCCGTCACTGGGCGCGGTGCCAGGTCAGCACGAACGCGGGCGGCACGTTACGGACGACCAGGTCCAAGTCTGGTGGCGATCCCAGGAGCGCCGTCAGATTGCGTCTGAACGCGACAGCAGGCGGCAGCGGATAGGAGTGGACGTACTGAAAGGTGGTGAAGGTCCCACCCGGTCGCAGCGTCTCGCACACGGCATCCAGAATGAGCCGCGTCGTCTCGGCGGGCAACGAGGCGAAGGGCAGGCCCGACACGATGTGATCGACCGGCGACATGCCGCGCTGGGCTGCCAGTGCAGGCAATGTCTCGGCCGACGCGCAGACGCAGTCGATCTGCGGCCAGGCCAGGCGAACGCGTTTGCAGAACTCCGCATCGATATCGACGGCTAGCACACGCCCATCGGGTCCCACTCGGGCCACAATCTCCCCGGTGAAGGCGCCGGTACCAGGTCCAAGCTCGACGGTTCGCGACCCGCGCCTCACCTCTCGGACCATGTGCCGAGCCAGATACGGCGAGCTGGGCGCAAGGGCTCCCACCGATCGCGGATTGCGCAGCATGCCGTTCCAGAAGACCAGATGTTCGGGTAAATCTGACCAGTGCGAGAGGCGCTCACTCATAGGCATACCTGAAACGCAGCGTCTGTCACACCACGGAGTCCAGCACGGCCAGGATGGCCGTCAGGTCCTTGCCCGGTGCTCCCAGCTGGATGCCCTGCACGCGCGGCTTGATCGCGGCGACAATATCGCGCGCAATCGCGATCCCCTCTTCTGCCGCCGTGCCGCGATCGTCTGCGCGGCGCATCCGGTCCACCAGCTCCTGCGGCACACGGACACCCGGCACCTCGTTGGCCATGTACTCCGCGTTGCGGAGGGAATCGAACACCCACACGCCGGCAATCACCGGCAAGCGGAACGACTCTATGCGTGCCAGAAACGCCAGTAGCGCGTCCACGTCGAATACCGACTGCGTGACCGCAAATTCGACCCCGGCTTCTGCTTTGTAGGCGAACCGGCGCAACTCCAATTCGGGATCCAGGGCCGTCGCATTCGCGACCACCCCAAGATGAAAGCTGGTCGGCGCTCCAATCGAGGCGCCTCCCACGTCGAGACCGTGGTTCAGCCGTGAGACCACGTTGGCCAACCCGATCGCATCGACGTCGAACACCCCGGTGGCGTGGGGATAGTCGCCGACAATTTGCGGACTTCCCGTGGTGATGAGCAGGTTGCGCAGGCCCATGGCGTGCGCGCCAAGCAGGTCGGACTGCATCCCCATCAGGTTACGGTCGCGGCAGGTGTAGTGCAGCAGCGTCTCGATGCCGGCTTGCTGCTCCACCAGCACGGCCGACGCCAGCGCGCTCGTCATGGCCCGCACGCGCGGACTATCGGGAATGTTGATCGCATCAACGCCCCGGATCTTCAGCGTCCGCGCGCGGTCGACCAGTGGCGCGGTTTCGTGTCCCTTGGGCGGCGTGACTTCCGCTATCACTACGAACTTGCCGCGCGAGATCGCATGGGCCAGCCGCGACTTCTGCTCGCGCGGCGTGGGGGTGATGTCGACGCCGTGCGAGCGCGCCTGGATGGGCAGAATGGTCGGCACGTTGACGCGTCCCTGGTCCGGCGAGAGCAGGCGCACGGCGGCCTTGATGTGCCGGATGTGCTCGGGCGTCGTGCCGCAACAGCCTCCGACCAGTCGCACACCCTTTTGGATGAAGCGCTTGGCGTAGGACGCCATGTACTCGGGCGAGCTCAGGTAGATGGTGCGACCCTCGACCTCGCGAGGCTTGCCGGCGTTTGGCTGCACCGACAATCGTGCCGAGGTCACGCCGGCCATCCGCTCGATCGACTCAAGCAGGGGTGCGGGACCCACGCTGCAGTTCAACCCGATCACATCGGCCCCGGTGGACTCCAGGGCAGGTGTGAACTCCTCTGGCGGCGTGCCGTCGAGACTGTTGCCGTCCTCCTCGGTCGTCATCTGCGCCACAATGGGAAGCCCGCAGGCGGCGCGAACGGCCGCGATGGCGGCTCGAATCTCGTTCAGATCGCGGAACGTCTCGATGATGAACAGGTCGACACCGCCCTCGACCAGCGCCACGGCCTGCTCGCGGAAGTACTCCTGCGCCTCGTCGACGCCCAGCTTGCCCCACGGTTCGATTCGGACGCCAAGCGGGCCGATCGCGCCGGCCACATAGGCTTGATCGCGCGCGGCCTGCCGGGCCAGACGGGCTCCCTGCACGTTGATGGCGTGCAGCTTGTCCCCCAGGCCGAAGCTGGCCAGCTTGATGCGGTTGGCGCCGAACGTGTTGGTCTCGATGATATCGGCGCCGGCCTTCACGTACTCGCCGTGGATTTCGGCCACCAGATCCGGCTGCGACAAGTTCAGGCCGTCGAAGCAGCGATTGATGAAGACGCCCTTCGCGTACAGCCACGTGCCCATGGCGCCGTCGCACACCAGCACCCGTTCGTCAATCGCATCGAGAAAGGGCGGCAGGGACACGTGATCAGGTCTCCAGCTTCTCGTAGGCCCAGGTGTTCACATCGATCAGCAAGTACGACTGCCCCACCGGGTCGAGTCCAATCGATCGGACACCCTGGCGCAGTTCGTCACTGTAGACGTGGTGGTGTCCCGACAGGTGCATTCTGGGCCGAATGCTCGCCAACACCTCGTTGATGGGCGTCTTGCCCACGTCCTGCCGCCGGCCGCGTACCTCGAGGTAGAAGGGCCGCGCGGCCTCGTGCGTCAGCAGCAGATCGATCCGATCCGCCTGGCGACATGCCGCCACTTCGGACCGGACAAAATGGCGGCGTCGATCGTCACGAGCCAGCGGCGGAAACCCATCAGGCGGCACGGGCGGCAGTTTCGGCCGCGGCAAGTCTTCCGGCAGGCGATCGTACCAGGTCGGCGCCAGGGTGCCTCCTAGACCGATCACACGGACTGGACCCACGTCAACCGACCTCCCGTTCGGGATGTAGTGAAGGTTCCGCATGGATCGCCGCCCCGCCACCACGTCGGCCACGAACTCGAGATTGTCGTTGTTGCCCTTGATCCAGTACAAGGGCGCCGGCGGCTCCTCATAGCGGCCCATGGCGTCGCCGAGGTCCCCTACCGAGACCCACAACGGCACGTCGGGATGACGGATCATGATCGTCCGAACCGACGCGAAATCGCCGTGTACGTCGCCCAGGGCGCCGAGCTTCATCGTCGTCGAGTAGCTAGCGCGCCGCCGGAACCGGCGCCTGGAAGGGCACCAGCAGATCCAGCTTGTCCCAGATGAAGTCGTCCTTGGTGTAAACGGCCAGTTCGTAGTCCTTTCCCATGAAGATGGCCGCAACCGGACACGCCTCTTCGCAGTAGCCGCAGAAGATGCAGCGGGTCTTGTGAATCTGATAGGTCTTCGCGTAGCGGGGACCCGCCTTCACCGACCCGTCATTTTCGGCCGCTTCAAGGTAGATGGCATCAGCCGGACAGGCCACGGCGCACAGACCGCAGGCCACGCATTTCTCCAAGTCGTTCTCGTCGCGCATCAGGACCTGTTTACCGCGGTACTTCGGGAACACCGGCACTTTCTGGGCCGGGTAGTTCACCGTAATCGGCTTGCGGAAAATATGCTTCAGCGTGGTGGCAAAACCCACGATCAACGGACGAATCATCCCTCATGCCTCCGCGCCGCCAGAGCGACGCTGCAGTAAATGACCCATGGGGTCACTCGATTAGGCCGTTTTCATCATAACACGTTCACTCTCAGCAGTTTGACAGGCCTGAAGACCGGCCGGTATAGTCGTACCGTTGACACCGACCACCCTCATACCTGGGTAGCCCGTGGCCCAGCAAGCGCAATTCCTGTCGGCGCAGCAGGTCCTGCTGGTCACGCTGATCGTCAAGGTGGCCATCGTGGTCATCCTGACCACCATGCTGGTCCGCTACCACCGATTCCGCGATCTGTTGACCAGTGAACGCCGGGCCTGGCCCATGAGGGCGTTTTTCGCCTTCGGGCTGGGAGTGCCGCTGGCCGCCGGGGTGGTCGCCCGGCTGCTGCTGAACTACAAGGCTGCCGACCTGACGCTGGAAGGTGCGCTGCTGGCAGGGCTGGTTACCGGGACGTGGGCTGGCGCGCTGGTGGGGGCGCTGCTTGGCGCCCCCGCCCTGTTCGCGCACGAATGGGCGGCGCTGCCGTTTGCCATCGGCTGCGGGTTGGCGGGGGGCGCCCTGCGCGAGATGTGTCCGAAGGAAGAAATCTGGCGGTTTTCGCCGTTCATTTTCGGGGACCTCCATCGGTACGTCTGGCGCATGGCCCGGAAGCTGGAACTGGACTGGCAGGTTGCCCTGCTGGCGGCGCCCATCGGCTTGGAGTTGATCCGGCAGGTGCTGGGTGCCCGATGGCCGGGGCGCCTCTTCTTTGTCCAGCCCACTTCAGTGTTCACAACAGCCCTGGTCTTCCTGACCACCGTGCTCTGCGTGGCCACGCCGCTCAAGATCTGGAACAACGCGCGCATCGAGCACCGGCTGCGCGAGCAGGAAAAGCTGCTGATGAAGGCTCGCATCGACGCGCTTTCACGCCAGATCAACCCGCATTTCCTCTTCAACACGCTGGCGTCGATTTCGTCGCTGATCCGGACGAAGCCGGAGACCGCGCGGATGCTGATCCTGAAACTGTCCAGCATGCTCAGGCGCATGCTGCGCAGCCAGGATCACTTCGTGCCCCTTCGGGAGGAATTGGCGTCGGTCGACGAGTATCTGGACATCGAACGTGTGAGGTTCGGCCCCCAGCTGCAGGTCGAGAAGCAGATCAGCCCGGACACCCTCGATCTGCTCGTGCCGAGCATGATTCTGCAACCACTCATCGAGAATTCGATCAAGCATGGCATCACCCCCAAGGTGGGCGGCGGGCGAGTGATTATCCGCAGCGTGCGCGAGAAGGGCCGGACGCTCATCGAAGTGAGTGACAATGGGCTGGGCATGTCCGAAGATCGCCTGCACAGTGCCATGACCGGCGGCATTGGCCTCAGCAACGTGGACGAACGGCTTCGCGTCATCTATGGCGCCACTTGCACGTTGAAGCTGACCAGCGCGAGGGACAAGGGAACGGTGGCGCGCATCGAGATCCCGGACATGGCGGAACAGAGCCACCACTCATCATGACGCTCGAACTGCAAGCCGTGGTGGCCGACGATGAGCAGCCCGCTCGGGAAGAGCTGTGCTTTCTGTTGGGGCGCATGGAGGGCGTGAAGGTCGTCGGACAGGCCGGCAACGGCGTCGAGGCGCTCACGCTCATCGACGATCTGGAACCGCACGTGGCACTGCTCGACGTCCAGATGCCCGGGCTGACCGGGTTTGAAGTGGCGCACCTGCTGATCGAGAAGCAGACGCCGACCCACGTCGTATTCGTGACGGCCTACGATCAGTATGCGGTCGAGGCATTCGAGGTGAACGCCGTCGACTACCTGCTGAAGCCGGTCGAGCAGGCGCGGCTGGAACAGGCCATCCAGCGGGTGCGTCAGCGGCTGTCGGTGGCGCAGCCCGCCGACGACCGCCTGGAGCGCCTGGTACGGATGATGTCCGAACGGCAGCAGCGGCGGGGCCAACTGGCGGTCAAGGTGGGTGACCGGTTTTTGTTGGTCCAATCCGATGAAGTCATCTTTGCGTCGGTCGATGGCGATACAATTCAGATTGCAACCGGCCAGCTGGTTGGGACGTCCAACTATAGGACGCTTGACGAATTGCAGGCGCGGCTGGACCCGGACGTGTTTTGGCGCGTCCACCGGTCCCATCTGGTGAACATCAACAAGATCAAGGAGATCGTCCCTTGGTTCAGCAGGAATTACATTCTCAGGATGAAGGACGCGAAGGCCTCGGAGATTCCAGTCAGCCGCTCTCAAACCAAGCGGCTGAGGGAGTACCTGAAGTTGTAGCGGTCGAGGCGCGGCCCATCGAACCGGAGGCATTTGCTCTGCCGTTCCCCCGTCAGGGTGCGGCACACCCGTCGTCGTCGCGGACGAGCACGTGGGTCGTGGTGCGCGATGAGATTGTCGCCTGGGTGAAAACCCTGGCCTCGGCCGCCGTCTACGCCACCCTGATTGTGACCTTCGGCTTCCAGGTGGCCCGCGTTGAAGGCCAGAGCATGGCGCCGACGCTGGGCGATCAGGACCGCCTGATTGTCAACAAACTGATCTACCGCATCAGCGCGCCCCGCCGCGGCGACATCGTCATGCTCTACTACCCGATCAACCCCGACAAGTCGTTTGTGAAGCGGGTGATCGCGGAAGAGGGCGACACGGTGCGCATTGCCGACGGGCGCGTGTACGTGAATGACATCCCGTTGGATGACAGCTACGTACCGCCCGAGTACCGGAGCCACGACGAGTGGGGGCCACAGAAAATCTCGGAAGGCTACTACTTCGTGATGGGCGACCACCGCAACAACAGCTCCGATAGCCGCCACTGGGGGCTGGTGCCGAAGAAGTACATCATCGGAAAGGTGCAGGTGCGCTGGTGGCCGGTGCCCACGGCCAAGATCTTCTAGGCTAGGTAGTGACTGGCTCGCGGTTGCTGTACATCTGTTCGATGATGGCAGCGCAGCGCTGCTCGACAATTGATCGGCGCAGCTTCAAGGTGGGCGTCAGCTCTCCGCCTTCAATCGTCATCTCGGACGGCAGCACGGCAAATCGCTTGATCTTCTCGAACTGCGCCAGATCGATATTGATCGCGTCGACCAGCCGCTGGTAGATCGCCACCACGTCAGGCCGCCTCACCAGTTGTTCACGCGTGCCCGGCAGTCCCCCGGCCTGGCGCAACTGCGCTTCGAGCACCACGAAATTCGGCACCACCAGCGCGGCAGGGAAATTCCGGCGATCGCCGATGACGATGGCTTCTGAGACGAGCGGGCTTTCCTTGAGGCGCAGTTCGATGGGAGCCGGCGCGATGTTCTTGCCGCCCGACGTCACAATCAGATCTTTCTTGCGGTCCGTAATGTAGAGGTAGCCGTCGGCATCGACGTGGCCGATGTCGCCGGTGTGCAGCCAGCCGTCGCGCAAGACCGCCGCCGTGTCGTCGGGGCGGTTGTAGTAGCCCACCATCATATTGGGACCACGCGCCAGGATTTCGCCATCCTCGGCGATCCGGATGTCGACCCCGGGAATCGGCTTGCCGGCCGATCCCACCCGTGGCGCATCAGGCGGATTGATGGTGAGCCCGGGCGCGGTTTCCGTCAGGCCATAGGCCTCGATAATGGGCATGCCCACCGCAAAGAAGAACTCGGCCGTCGCGTGTGCCAGCGGCGCGCTGCCCGACACCACGGTGCGAAGCCGCCCGCCGGTGCGCGCTCGAATCTTGCGCAGCACGAGTAGGTCGGCCAATGGGCGCTGAAGCGCAGCCCATACCGGTGGTCGTCTCCCGTCCAGGCGGGCACGGGAAGTCGCGTACGCCACCTTCATGGCCCAGGCAAACAGCAGGCGGCGAAGCGGCGGCGCGCCCGCCACGTTGTCGAGCACGGCATGGTGGAACTTCTCGTACACGCGCGGCACACCGGTCATGATCGTGGGCGCCACGTTCTGAAGATCGCGGGCCACGGTTTGCAGCGATTCCGCAAACGTGACGCTGGCGCCCGCAATCAGGAACACGTACAGCGCCAATCGTTCGAAGGTGTGGCTGAGCGGCAAGTAGGACAACGCCAGATCGTCGGGCACCACGCCCAGCACGGCATTGGCGGCGCGCACGTTCGACAGGATGTTGTGATGCGTCAGCATGACGCCTTTCGGGTTGCCGGTCGTCCCCGAGGTGTAGATGAACGTGGCCAGATCAGAGGGTTGGCCCCCACGCGCGAGCCGTTCGAACTCGTCGGCCAAACCGGGTTCGCGTTGCAAGCGAGTCAGACCATCGGTTGCCACGTCGTCCATGGACCGCACGACGAGCGGTGGCCCAGCCAACGGCGGGATCGGCTCGACAGGCGCCACCACCACGATGACTTCTAAGGCCGGGTAGCTGGTCGCGATCTCTCGCAACTTCGCCAACTGCACATCGTCGGACACCACGACCACGGAGATCCTGGCATCCTCCAGGATGAACCTGGTCTGGACGGCCGACAGCGTGGGATAGACCGGGACCGTGATGGCCCGGGCTGTCAGAATCGCCAGATCGGCCACGCACCATTCCGGCCTGCTCTCGCACACAATACCGACCCGGTCCCCGGTGTGCACGCCCAGCGATTGCAGGCCCAGGCTGACGGCGCGAACCCGCTCGAGCAAGCCCCGGCTCGATAGGTCGTGACGCGAGTGGCCCACGCAGCGGCGCAGTTGTGCTGGATTGTCGAAATGCGTGGCCACGTAGAACGGCAGGTCGGCAAGCGTCGAGACGTCGGACGTGTCGGGCGCCAGCCTAGACATCTTCTATGGGCCTCATCTCACCGGATGAAGCGAGTCTTTCGTCACCCCCGCGGAAGCGGGGGTCCAGTCCTGGATTCCCGCCTTCTTGAGCCGCCGTAGCCCGAAGGCGAAGGCGCTCGCGGGAATGACGGGATCGCAGTGACCGCGAGAGGACTCGGCGGTTTGAGGCGGAGCTTCTCTAGTCATGCAGTGGTGTTTCCAGCCGTAAGCTGCCTACCGTAAGGTGCCTACCGTAAATCAGTTCCGATAGTCCGTCAAGTTCTGGCCGCTTCGGGGTCGCGTGGTGCCGTCAATAGCCCTGGGCCTTGTCAACCAGATTCAGCAACGGCCGGCCGGACAGAAATCGCCGCAGGTTCTCGGAAAACACGCCGACGGCAGCCTCCCAGTAGTCCGCACGAAATCCGGCCACGTGAGGCGTGATCAACACATTGGACATGCCCCACAAGGGGCTGGACTGATCGAGTGGCTCGTGCTCGAACACGTCCAGCGCGGCGCCGGCGATGGTGCCGGCCTGAAGCGTGCGCACCAGCTCGGCCTCCCGCACAAGCTTGCCCCGCGACACATTCACCAGAATGGCCGTGGGTTTCATCCGCGAAAGTTCGGAGGCGCCAATCAGGCCACGAGTCTCAGCCGTTAGCGGCGCGGCCAACACCACAATGTCTGATTCGTCGAGCAGTCTGGGCAGCTCCGCCGGCGAAAGCGCCTCGGCCACGCCTGCCGGGACCGGGTCGGCTACCTCACGGCGTGTTCCGATCACGCGAAGCCCAAGCGCGTGGGCCATCGCCGACAGCTCGCTGCCTATAGCGCCCAGTCCGACGATGCCCATGGTGCGGCCTTGAAGGGTCGGCAGCCCCGACAAGTCGGCTTGAATCCACTGCCGGGCACTCTGCGCTCGAACGGCGTCGGGCAGGCGACGCGTAAGAGCGAGGATCATGGCGATGGCATGCTCGGCCACAGCCCTGGCGTTCATGCCTCGCGAGTTGGTCAACGGAATGTGGCTGGCCTTCATGGCCGGGAAAAGAAGGCTGCCCACACCGGCTGCGGGGCTGTGGACCCAGCAAAGACGGGAGCCCACGGCAAACGCGGCGGCAGTGAGACACGACGAAAAGACGACCTCCGCCTGGGGAATCAGACGGATCATCTCGGCTTCGTCCTTCGCATGCGCAAAGGTGACGTCTGGAAAACGGCCGCGCAACTCGTCGACCTGCGCAGGGGGAATCGTCCACGCCGCCGTGTCGCTGTAGATGGCCACCAGAACGTGCATGGCTAGGCGCGCCGTTTCCACTCGCCGGATCGGCCGCCACGCTTTTCCAGCAGGCAAATGGTATCGATGATCACGCCGCGATCGACGGCCTTGACCATGTCGTAGATGGTCAACGCCGCTGCCGCCACCGCCGTCAGCGCTTCCATCTCGACCCCGGTCGGCCCCGTTGTGCGCACACGCGCTTCAATCTCGTAACCGTCTCGCTTAGGGCGCAGATTCACGTCGCAGTAGCTCAACGCCAGCGGATGACAGAGGGGAATAATCTCGGAGGTCTTCTTGGCCGCCATGATGCCCGCCAGGCGCGCCGCCTGGAGCGGATCACCCTTGGCAATCTCGCCGGACCGGATCAGCCGGATCGTGGCCGGCGCCAGACGAACAAAACCATGGGCGACAGCCTCGCGAGCGGTGTCGGGTTTCCGACTCACGTCCACCATGCGGACACCTCCGCGTGCATCCACGTGAGAGAGCTTCGGCGGCCGACTGGGCGATCGCTTCATCGTCATCGCAACGGGGGCTGATCTTACTACGGTTGCTCCGCACGACGGATGGAACGCGAATGCCGGCGCTACCCCCAATGTCGTTCAGTGAACGCCCTGGCGTCATTCCGGGGCCGCGCAGCGGAACCCGGAATCCAGTCGGGGTGATCACCCTGGATCCCGGCCCCGCATCAAGTGCGGGGCAAGTTTATTGCGGGGGTGACGAGACACAAACAGTATTGGCATTAGCCCCGAGGTTGTACCATCGATTCGTGACTGCTCCCTCTACCGAGTCCCGCTCTGTCTGGCAGATGAGCCGAGCTGGTTCGCTCGATCGATTGCGGCAGCGAAACGAGCGCATCGGGTCTCCGGCGCCTGGCGAGGCTCGCGTGTCGGTGCGCGCCATCGGACTCAACTTCGCCGACGTGTTCTCGTGCCTCGGCCTCTATTCGGCCACACCGTCGGGGCCCTTCATTCCGGGTTTGGAGTTCTCCGGAGTGGTGGAGGACGTCGGCCAACCTCCTGCCTGCGCGCCGTCCACAGGGATCTCGCCGTGGCACCCGGGCGATCGCGTGGTCGGGCTGACCCGGTTTGGCGCCTATGCCACTTCGCTCAACGTCGACGTGCGGTATCTGGATCACCTGCGGCCCGACTGGTCGTTTGCCGATGGCGCTGCATACCCGGTGCAGGCGTTGACGGCCTGGTACGGTCTGAACCGGCTGGGCGGACTCAAGCCTGGCGACGCGGTGCTGGTCCACTCGGCGGCTGGTGGCGTCGGCCTGAACGCGTTGGCCATGATCCGGACCCGCGCCGGCCTGGTTGTGGCGACGGTGGGAACTGAGGCGAAAAAGGCATTCCTGCTGGAACACCAGCACTGCACGGCTTCGCAGGTGATCGTCCGCAATCGCCGCCGTTTTGGCGGTCAGCTCGACGAAGCACTCGAGGCGCAACACCTGGACGGCTTCGACATCGTGTTTGACGGCGTGGGCGGACCGTTCTTCCGGCCTGGCTACGACCGTCTGCGCCGCGGCGGGCGACTGGTGATCTATGGCGCGGCCGATTTCATGTCGCCGGGCCGTCGCCCGAATTACGCCCGGCTCGCCATTCGATACCTTCGCCGCCCTCGTCTCGACCCGCTGGCCATGATCACCGACAACAAGAGCGTGATGGGCTTCAATCTGATTTGGATGTGGGATCGCGTGGACGAACTGGTTTCGATGTACCGCGAACTAGCCCCGATTCTGACGTCACCGCCATATGTCGGTCGCATCTTCCCCTTCGCAAAGGCGCCTGAAGCGGTCCGCCATCTGCAGAGCGGCCGGAGCATGGGAAAGGTGGTGATCGAGGTGCCGTTCGCGCGGGTTAGCGCCGCTTCTGCGCCTTTTCGCTAGGGCCAGATTTCAGGGGCCTGGCTACGGCGACGCTCATGCTAAGATGCGCCGCATGAGTGACACCTCAAAAACCCTGTCTTCTTCCGGTGGGGGCTTCAAGCCCTTCGTTCCTGCCTCGTCGAACATGACTGAGTTCACGTGGCGTGCGCTCGTCCTCGGCCTGCTGATGTGCGTGATTCTCGGGGCGGCCAACGCTTACCTTGGACTACGCGCCGGCATGACGATTGCGGCAACCTACCCTGCCGCCGTGATCAGCATGGCCGTGCTGCGCATGGTCAAGGGCAGTCTGCTCGAGGAGAACTTCGCCCGAACCGTCGGATCGATCGGCGAGTCGGTGGCAGCCGGTGCGATCTTCACGATTCCGGCGTTCGTGATTCTGCAGATCTGGCACTTCGATTCCGCGCACCTGGCCACCGAGTACCTGACGGCCTCGACCCTGATGATCCTGGGAGGCATCCTCGGCATCATGTTCGTGACCATCCTGCGGCGTGTGATGGTGGAGGACTCGTCGCTGCCCTTCCCAGAATCGGTCGCCGCCGCCGAAATACACAAGGCCGGTCAGCGGGGCACCGAGGCGGCGAAGCAACTGTTCCAGGCCATGGGTGTTGGCGCGGTGATGCGGTTGCTCTCGCGAACAGACGTCGACACACCGGACGGCCTTGGCGTGTTCTACGCCGGCAACACGTTCACGCTGGCCGTTGGCAAGATCAAGGAAAGCGTGGTCAAGCTGGGCTTGGGCGGCAGTCCCGTCGAAGTGAAAGCCGGCGGCATCACCACGATTGCGGCCCCGAGCATCACACCCGCGTACATGGGCGTGGGCTTCATCATCGGTCCCGAGCTGGGCGCGTTGAACTTCGCCGGCGGCCTGCTGGCGTGGGGCCTGTTCGTGCCGCTGCTGGTGTTCTTCCTGGGACCGACCTACATCGATCAGTACACGGCAGCCGACGGCACGCAGAACTGGGCGGGGCTGGTCGGCCATCTGTACCGGTTCATCGTGCGGCCCATTGCGGTAGGCGGCATGCTGGTGGGCGCCACCTACACGCTGTACCGCATGCGGAAGAACCTGATGACCGGCATCAAGCGCGGTATCGCCGACGTGAAGAAGTCAGCCTCGGCCGCGACCGCCACCGAACGCACCGAACACGATCTGTCGTTCAAGGTGGTGCTGGTTGGCATCGCGCTGATCTTCGTCGCGATGACGGCCGTCTATTTCTACTTCACCCAGGCCATCTCGGGCGCCGTCTTTGCCGCCATCGTGATGCTTGTCACCGGCTTCTTCTTTGCCGCCGTGTCGGGCAACCTGGTCGGCTTGATTGGCTCGTCGAACAATCCCATCTCGGGTCTGACGCTGGCCACCACGATTGTGGCCGCACTGGTGATGGTGTTGATTGGCGTGAAAGGCCAGGCGGGCGTCATGGCCGCACTGGGCGTGGCTGCGGTGGGCTGCGTATCGGCCGCTGTCGCCGGCGAGATGCTGCAGGACCTGAAGGTGGGCCACATCCTGGGCGGCACGCCATCGAAGATGCAGATTGGCGACATCATCGGCGTGATTGTCGCAAGCCTGGTGCTGTTTTTCCCCATCTACATCCTGCACAATTCCGAGGTCGCCAGTGGCGGCCTGGGCGGTCGTGTGCTGGCCGCTCCGCAGGCCGGCCTGATGGCGGCGCTCTCACAGGGCATCGTCGGCGGTGACATGGCCTGGCCGCTCGTCGTGGTCGGCATCGCCATGGGCATCTCGCTGATCCTCATCAAGGTGCGCAGCCCCATGTTGTTCTCGGTGGGCATGTATCTGCCGCTTGGCACCACGTTCGCCATCTTCATCGGTGGCCTGATGCGGGGCATCGTGGACAAGATGGCCGCCAAGCGTGGATACAACACCGCGCAGAAGGCCCGCGTGGAGAATGCGGGCGTGCTGGCCGCCTCGGGCTTGATCGCGGGCGAAGCGCTGATGGGCCTGGTGATTGCGGCCGTGGTGTTCTTCAGCGCCGACAAGCAATTCCCGGGACTCTCGGGATTCGACAGCCTGGCGGGTTGGCTGGCGATTCCGGCGTTCCTGATTCTGGCGGCGTACCTGACGATGGTGCCCGTGTCGAAAGCGGGAGATGCGGACGAGCCGGCGCCGCCCGTGGCGGTGATGTAGAGTCGCGCCAATGCGGGACTCGGGACTATCCGTGGTCCCGAGTCCTCGATCCCGCCAGCCCTATGGGATGATCCTGAAGGGCGCGAGCATCTGGATCTTGTCGGTGCCGCGTTCAATCGTGATGCGAATCACGTAGTCGCCCGCGGCAAGCGGTGCCAGTGACAGCTCTGCCCTGGCCCACCGCACCGCGTCCCTCTCGACCGTGGTGGCCGCCACCGGCAGCGGAATCGGCTTGCCGTTGCGATCGAGCAGCTCGGCGCTGGCCCGATCGGCGGGCAGCGACATGGACACCTGCACCGCCAGCTTCTCGGTTCGCCGGACTCGGCGATCGGCCGTTGGCACATCGGGTGCTACCGCCGCCGAGCCGCGACGGAAGTAGATGGGTTGCCCCAGAACGAACGTTCCCGCCGCAGGTGCCTTTGGCAGGTCGAAGCGAGCGGTATCCTGGGACGGCAACCCGCCGGCCGCCGGCTTCATCCGTACCTTGACGGCATAGGATCCCGGGTCGAGCCAGACATCTTCAATCGTCCTCGGAAACCGGCTCAGGAAGCGGCCCGAGTTCGGTGCCATGGACACCGTATAGCGCACGACCGTTTCGCCTGCGGCGTTGGTGATGGCCACATCGGCCTCGCCGCCCTGGCTCCAGTCGTCGCCTCCGGGCCTGGGACGCATGTCGACCTCGCCCAGAATCCAGAGCGCGGGTTCTGACCCGGTCGGTTTTGCGCTGCCGGGCTCTCCGGTGGGCGTCCACCAGCCCGCACTCACGGCCAGCCGCAGCGCGGCGTCGTTACGGAAGTTCTCGAGGGTGGCAATGCTCCTGGTCACGGCCGTGGTCGCTTCGTCAACAACCGGGGCAACCGCAGCCGCGCGGGCCGCCATTTCTTTCTCGGTCGCCGCCAGATAGCCGCGTCGGGCTCTGATCTCGATTCCAGGGCGCTTCACTCGGACTTTGATCGACCGGAACCGTCCGTCGAGCTTTGAATTGGTGGAGGTGTAACCCAGCAGGTAGTACGAGCTGAGGTCGGTGACCACGCGTTTCAGACCGGCGTCGATGTTGTTCGAGTCGATCACCGCCACGCCGTCGGTGGCTTCCGCAATGGTGCGCAGGGCCTCCTCGCGGATGCGAAGCGAGGCCAGATCTGCCTCCGGTGACAGCGGCGGATTCGGGCCCAGATCGGTATCGAACACGACCAGGCCGCGCGGCTCGATGGGATAGAAGCTGGCGTTGGCTCTGTTGGCCTCGTCCAGCATGTTGCGGAAACGCCGTTCGTCGTCTATCTGAGCCAGCATCATGCGGTCGCGGTCGCAATCGGAATTAGCCATGCCTGCCGGCGTATTGGGGTTGCTTCCGGTGAGCCGGCCGTTGGGCCCCACGAACACGCCCGGCATGCGCGGCTGCTGAAGTTCGGCCAGCGCCCGGTTGGGTCGGTACAGATGCCAGCCTTCGCTGACCAGCAGGATGGCCTTCCGTTCTTCGCGAAGGCCGTCAAGGTGGCGCACCAGATCCTCGATCGCTCCCAGTGTCTGCACCTCGCGCCTCCGGTCGATCATCTCCTGCGCGATCGCCGACGTGGACCGGCCCGGTTCCGGCGGATAGCACGCCTCGTACATCTGCTCCACCGGATCCTTCTTGATCAGTCCCTCGCGCAGGCCCCACCACGGGTTTCGCTCGAGCATGTCCGCGATTTTGTCGGTGCGCCGGGTGAATGTGACGCTCGAGGCCGGCATGTCGGGCGTCATCACCGCGATCATGTCTTCGGCACCCACCAGCCGTGTAAGCAGATTGGTGAGCGGCCGCATCACATTGCGAGACGCGGCCCTGTGCACATGATTCGTGTCGAGAAACAGCACGAACAGCCGCGCCCGCGGGTCTGCCGCCATCTGATTCGATTCACGCACGTTTCGCGGCTCGACGCGCGTTTCGGCCGGGCCGCCGCCCTGAATCTGCACGTGCTCGAAGTTGTCGACCACTTGTGGCGCACCATCCTCGAACACCTCAAAATCCTCGGCCTTCAGATCCAGCACGGGTTCGCCGTTCTTCGTGGCAAACACGTCCACGCGCACCACGTTGGCGCCGCCGCGGAAGATCGGCGGCTGAACCTGTTTGTCGACCGGCGGCGGTTGTTGTTGCTGTGGCCGAGCCAGAACTTGGGGTTGGGTAGCCAGGCCGACTGCCAAGAACGCGACAAACGCCGCCGCCGCCCCGCCGACCGACGACTTGCGGCCGAAGCGACGACGGAAGGCGCGGACTGGTGTGGCCGCAAACGAGGACCCGAGTGTCCGTCCCAGCCCGACCAGCAGGTCCATGCCTTCATCATACGAGAAAAGGCCCGATCCGGTGTTGCTGGAACGGGCCTTTGCAGAAAAAGGCTGTCAGCCGAATCGACGTGGCTAGGCGACGCGAACCTTCTGCGTCACGGTCGCCTTGCCATTGGTCTTGACGAACGTCTTGACCATGGGCCTCACACTGGCCTTGGTCACCTTCTCTTTCTCGATGGTCTTGGTCCGAGCAGCCAGGCACTTGTTCAGCGCCGAGTCCACGCGTCCCTCAACCGCGGCAGACCCGTCGTGGGTGACCTCGGCTACCTCGGTGATGATGAGGAACCGAGCCCGATCGAGCATGCGTTTTTCTCGGAACGAGAGACTCTTCGACTTGCTGAGCAGCGTGAGGCTTTTGAGCACATCGGCCACGTCGTAGATGGAGCCGGTGCGCATCTTCTCGGAGTTGTCCTTGAAGCGCCCCTTCCAATTCTGCTGGGCGTCGATCTTCCCATCCCCGACCAGCTTGAACAACCGCTCGACCTCGCCATCGTTGATCGCGCGCCGCAGACCCACGCCGTCCACATTGGCCAGTGGAACGAGCACAGTGGTGTCGTTGGCCGCAATGCGCAGATGGTAGAAGCCGCAAGTCGTTCCCAGGATGGTCTTGTCTTCGATCCGCTCGACAACGCCAAGTCCATGGTTCGGGTAGATGACCTTGTCGCCGATCTGGAATGTCAATGGAGTATCCCTCACTTCTTAGGAGTTACTCTGTAGGTCGGAGGGCAGGAGGCACCTGCAACTATCTGATTATACGCCGATCCGGCCGTCCGGATCAACGGAAATACGTGAAATCAGCCCGTATTTCGCTTTGTGTTCGTCATTTGTCCCGGTGGCAGCCCTGCGTCTGGCACGTTTTTGGTGCCAATCGACACCCGTGCGCACACGCTAACCTGTTGACGCATCACACGTTGCAAGGATGGGCCGTCAGCGGCAGGTTGTCGCCATTCCCACTCGTTTAGCACCGCACTTGGCTGTTGCCTTCGTGGGGAAGGTCTAGAGAAGCGCCGCGTCACACTGCCGAGCCCTCTCGCGGGCGCCTTCGCCTTCGGCTACGGCCGCCCGAGGGCGATCGGCGCCGGGAGTGGAACCGCCATTCTGGGGTTCCGGCTCTCCCATCGTCATTCCCGCGAAAGCGGGAATCCAGTCAGGCAGCCAGATTCGGCGGGCGATCCGACGGCCCATCCGCGGCGAGGTGGTCGCCGCAAACTGCGTGTTATACTCGGGATTCGTTTGCGGACCGTCCATCCCTGGCGTGCCGGAGTGGCGAAATTGGCAGACGCGCGGGACTCAAAATCCCGTGGGGTTCACCCCCCGTGTGGGTTCGATTCCCTCCTCCGGCACCATTCGACTCGGCCCTGCTCTCCCGCCTCGCTCATGGCAGGCCACCATCACAGCCGAGGTGAATGTCCTGAGCGAGCGCAGCGAGTCGAAGGGCAGCGCTGGCGTCAGTCCGAGCTTCGGCTTGGCAAGCCAGCTGGCACCAGCGAAGGCTGTCTCGCCGAAGCGGCGGGAGGACTGACGCAACCCGGACCGCCGCGAAGGCGGGCCCTCATCCAGCTGGACTCAGTCATCGAGGTCAGTTCGGCAGTCGGCGAACGGCACCATTCCCATCCCGGGCGCGGGTTGCCCCCCGCGCCAGCGGCCTACCGACCCAGCCACGCGTCGACGTGGCGCAGATACTCTGGTACGTCATGGATGGCCTGACGAACCGCCTCGAACAGTTTTTTCGGGTCGATGTCGTCGTACTCGTGGGCAATGCGGTTCCTGAGACCGGCGCAGGAGGCAATCCGTTGGGCGAACTCGGGCGCATAGACGCCAATCGCCGCCAGTTGCAGGAATGACTGGTAGTAGTCTGGCGGAGGCGCCTGCCCGGATTCCGTGAGCAGGTGGTAGTTGATGTCGATCATCCTGCCAACCGCGCGCTCGATGTACCGTTCGGCG
>ERZ1292640.1129-Hain-H43-02um-R1-1129-length-22078-cov-7_pt1 | contig 22078 bp, 16 predicted proteins | sample MGYA00564404_ERZ1292640 | MGnify/ENA primary metagenome ERZ1292640 (study PRJEB36523, sample SAMEA6512636) | groundwater metagenome | collected 2019-01-08 | study: AquaDiva: Metagenomics assemblies of 32 groundwater samples
CGCGCAGATTCCGCAGCGTGTCCGGGCGGCGGTTCTGTTTCTCGCGGTCAGAAATAAACTGCGTGATGGCATCGGCCACGGCAATCTGACGCACCGGTTCGCGGTAGTTGGCCAGGTAATATTCGACGGCCTCCAGCACGGACCGGGCACCCAGTTTGGCAAAGGCGCGTTCGGCATCTTTGACTTGTTCGTCTGAGAGGCGGGTGGCCTTCAACCGCGTGGCGGTGGTCGTCACGATGTTGGCGGCTTCGATGTCCAGTTCCGCCTTGCGTCCGGTGGCCTCCTCGATGGTGGGGAAGTTCTCACGGACGCGCTCGCCATTCGGCTTGTAGCCAGCGACGCGGAAAACCGTTTCGCCGCTGGGATTGGCGAACTCTGTGATGTGAAAACGATGTTTGCCCGCGCGCTTTGCCTTGGATTTGCCTGCACTTATTTTCATGGTGTGATTATGGGCAAATCGTTGGTCAAATGTCAACAATCAAATCGACAATACCGCAAAATAAAGGCGAAATGAGTGACTTGTTTAGGTTTGCTAAACCGTTATAGGGCTTATCACCCTATCGGGGGTTCGAATCCCCCTCTCTCCGCCATTATCAAGGACTTACGTAAGGAGCAAAAGTGCAAATTTATGCTTTCAACTTGAGCATGCAACACTTGTGCAACAGTTCATGCATGAAAATGCACTCGTCACGCAAAACCCGTAAAGAGGGTGAATGGCCCCGAAAAGTCACCTTGAGCCGTGTCACCGTCACTGTCTATCGCCGGCAGACGCCGCAAGGGAACTCCGCTTTCATGGTGAGCAACTGCGCCCAGGGCAAGCGCCGGTTTGACTCCTACGCCACGGAAGCCGACGGCTTGGACGCCGCTGGCCGGCTGGCCCGGCAATTGTCCGAGCGGGACGTTGTGGCCGCTTCCATGAACCAAGAATAGGCGATTGACTACGCGAGCGCAACCCAAGCTTTGCAGCCGTTGAATCTTTCCCTGGCTTCCGCTGTGGCGACACTCTCGGAGGCGGTCAAGATCGTGGGCGACCTGCCCAACGTGCTGGCCGTCAAATGGGAGCGTATCACGGCAGCGGAACGGGATGCGCTCTGGCGGGACGTGGAGGAAGACCTGGCCGGCGGCAAAGACGTTTTTCAGCTTTGACGACCACCAGCGGCAAGCGGCGGCGGGCGAGGGATTGGAGGTCAAACCGTGAATGCTGCCGTGAGGAAAAACCAAGAAAACACCAGAAAGAGGCAGGCGTCTTCACGACCGTCTCGACGAAGGTAGACTGCCTGAACGACAATGCCGCCGCCAAGCTGACCGCACAAGTGGTCGTGGAGCGGTTGCAGCGGGCGCAACAGGCGCGGCCTGTGGTGGCGACACCGACGGCGAGTTATCCTGGTGCCAACTGCGTGGCGGTGGTGCCTGCGCCTAGCTTTTCGAGCGTCGATAACTCGATTACATCGGCGCTTCAATCCTTCCTTGAAGCTCCCATGATTCCTGGCTTCTCCGCCGGTTGGTGCCAGAAGGATTCCCAGTAGCGGCGGTCGGTGTCGTAAACGTTGATGGGATCGCCGGCCTGGTGAGTTTCCGGGAGGATGCCGTAGCGTTTCATCTCGCGGACGTATTCCGGCTCGGGACGGAAGTGGAGCATGGTGAAGCGCGTGATGGATTCCAGATGCGCCTTGGCTTCCTGCAGGCCGGACAGCAGACGGCGGTAATCCGGATCGTCCGGGCTGGTGAACACCTCGCCGCAGAACGCGTAACCGCCCGCGGACTTGGCGAGGGGCGCCAGCAGTTGCAGCGACTGCTCAGGGCGCGACAGGTTGTAAAGGATGTGCCGGGAGAATTGCAGCCGTGGATCGGCGTATTGTTTCATCCATTCCACGGAGCCAGGCCGGAGCGAACCATCGCCGTAAGTCTTCACCCACGGCGGATCCCAGAAACGCGGTTTGCCGCCGCCGTACTCCAGGTGATGCAGCTTGAACTCCAAATCGTCGGCCGGCGAACCGGGCAGCTTCCGGGAGCCGCTGTGGCAGGAGGCGCAGCGGCGGTCCATGACTTCCTTGGCGCTCTTCAGCCCCGGCCAACTCAGGTAGTCAATTTGCGGCCGGGTTCCATACTGGAGGGCGGCGTAGGGGCCGATCATGCCGCTGCCCAACGAGGCGTATGTGCCCGGAAACGTCGCGGAGGCGTCAATCCAGAGTTTGACGAGGCGCAACTCGGGCGGCGTCAGTTTCACGTCGTGATGCGCGCCGTTGAGTTTGTCCATGAGCGGGCTGGCCGCGCTGCCGATGGTGTAGGGCGCATAATTGCCGCGGGCCAAATCGCGGCCATCGGCCACCTGTAACCGCGCCGACAGCGTGAAGTAACTGTGGGTGAACATCGGGCCTTGGTCGCCCGTGAGCAGCGCGCGTCCCGCATACTTGTCCGTGTCGTGGCACTTCAGGCAGTGCCGGTCCCAAATCGGCTGCAGGTCGCGGGGATAATCAAAAATTTCCGGTGTGTCGGGAATGGGAGTGATCGGGCTGGGCGCTCGCTGCAGCGCCGCGAGGGCAGGCCGGTCGGGTGGGGACACCATCCGGTTCTCGTGGCAGCCGATGCAGGTGGCGACTTCGCCGGGCATCAGGGTCAGAAAGCTGAGCATGCGTTTGACGGAGAGGTCCTGCTCATCCAACGCCACCAACTGCAGGCTGCGCAGGGGCGGCACCTGCGCGTTGACCGAACCGTCCGCTTCCACCGGCACCGTGCCGAGGACGCGGTTCAGCGTGTAGGAGCCGCCGTAGCTGATCGGATCCATCGAACCGGTGTAGTTCACCGGTTTGGGCAGGTTCTCCAGGATCAGGAGCTGCTTGATGGCGCCGCGCGCGATGCCGTCCATGTTGCGGCCCCGGTAAATGTCGAAGACCACGAGTTGTCCCGTGGCCGCACTCAGATTGTGCCGCGGTGGAATCACGGGTTCGCGCGGCCGGGATTGAAGGGGTCGCGGTTCGTGCAACCAGGTGCCGCCCTCGGCCAATTCGCCGGCCAACCGGTACAGCTCCCGCGTTTCGCCCCGGCGGTTCATGAGCAACAACCGGGTTTGCTGGGCCACGAGGAAGGCGTCGGCCGACAGCGGAGACGGATCACGAAAGTCCTTGCCCGGATTCAGGATGGTTTGGGCCTCCCGCGTGTCCGCGCCTAGATCCAGCCGCACGAGCGCGATTCGCCCTTCATGCTCCTGCTGCCCGTGGGCGGGAGAGTTGACCATGATGATTTCGCGCCGGCCAGGGATGGGTTTGGCGTCGAGATAAACGTCACCCGGATGCAGGTTGCCGAACAAGGTCATCTGACCCGTACCGTCGGGATTCATCGTCCAGAGATGGTGGAAATGCTCCCGGGACCGGTCCACGTATTCCCAGCGCGTGTAGAGCACGCGGCCGTCGGGCAGCAGCCAAGGCGTGTTGTCCTGTTCGATGTTCGAGGAAAGCGGGCGGATGCTTTTCCCGTCCGCCTCGCAGCGGTAGAGGGTGGCGACCTGAACATACCAGCACGGCACGAAGCGATTGCACCGGCTCGAACAGAAGACGATGCCACCGTCGGGCAGATAGGACGGTTCCAAGTCGTCGAACGGATCGCAGGTGACCTGCCGCAAGCCGGTTCCGTCGGCGTTGATTTCATAAAGCTGGTAATAGGGCGAGCCGCCTTTGCGATAGGAGAAGAGGATTCTCTGGCCGTCATAATGCACTTGGGGATCGCGCACGGCGCCAGCAGGATCATTGACCAGGACGGTCACCACCCCGGTTTGGAGATCAAGTCGGCAGAGGCGGCCGCCCGCGCCATAGGCGATCCGGTTCACGTCGGTGACGGCATGGCCAAAATTCTCGTACCAATGTGGCCCCTTGGGCTGGCGCACCGCGAAAACGACCTCATCCGCCTCCGCGCCCAAGGCCGCAACCAGCAGAAGCAAGACCGCCAGGCCCAAGAATGATCTCATGGAGATCACAGTAACCATTACCGTCTGGCTTTGTCCAATCCTAGTCGCCGGACTCAGTCCGTCCTTAAAGGGTAGGTTCTTGACTTTATGACAATCTTCCCGAAATGGCTGCCTTACGGCTGGGTGCCACGCTCGGGATGGCAAGCGTTGGCTATCTTGAATCGGCTGAGGTAATCCGATCCAACGAGACCAGGAAGAAAGATCAATAAGTCAGGAATCCCGGCTCCACGTGTTGCTTGGGATGGAAGCTGGCTTCCTGCCCGCCGCTTGTTGTCTATTCGGTCACGGAGAGCCAGCGTCGGCAGACCGTAGCCTGCTTGGCGCTTCGACCTTGCGGACGAGCGACGGCCTTCAACATGCAGTCACCCGCGGCCTTGGGGAGCGACAGCGACATCGGGTAGCTCTGCGAGCCAAGCTCCGGGAGGGCGAAGGCTTGTTGCGAGCGCGCCAGCACTTGGCCGGATTTGGTTTCCAACGAGAGAGTCAGTTGTCCGCTCAGGGGCTTGGCTTCGTCGTTCACCATCATCACGGTGAACTCGCGCGTGGTGCCGGCCTGGAGCGTTGGCTGGAAAAAGTTGATATAGACGCCCAGCGGCTTGAAAGCCTCGGCCAGGTAGTCGGCGAAGGCGGGATCCAGCTTCAGCTTCGTCACATCGCTGAAATGGTCGGCGGTATAGACGCCCGGATAGCTGCACGTGAGATAGACGAAGTGAATGATGCCGGCGTACTGGCGGTGAGCGCGCCAGAACTCGGTCTTGGCGCCCAGCAGATAGGAATACATGTCGAGCCGCTGGCGGGCGGTGACGTTGGTGCCCATGAGCTGGGCATAGACGTTTTCCGTGAGCAACGTGGGCGAGCCGTCGCGGTTGAGCCAGAGCCAGCCGTATTCGTTGATGAGGGGCGGGTTCGTGTCGGAAGGCAGCACGCCTTTGCGCGCCTTGCTGTCCATCGTCTCGAGATGGGTCATGCTGAACGTCAGCTTGCCGCGATGGCCGCTGCTCATGAGATAGGGATGGTGTTCCACCGGGTCGTTCGGCCCGGCAGGTTTGTTGTAGCTGTTTTCCCAGGCGCGGTCGGAGAGGTCGAGCGCGCGCACGGCGGGAATAATTTTCGCGCCGAAAATGTCGTCCTTGGTTTCGTTGTTGGCATCCCAGACCGCCACGCTGGGATGGTTCCAGTTGTCGCGCATCCAGTCCTGGTATTGGCGGATCATCTCGTCGGCGTCGTGGGTGCGGGAATAGCCCTGGTACCAGCCAGGGCCGCCGGTCCAGACGAAGAATTCGTTTTGGATGAGCAGGCCTTCCTCGTCGCAGATGTCCAACCAGCGGTCCGGCACCGGGCCGATGCAGAACCGAAAATAGTTCCAGTGCATTTTTTTCGGCAGTTCGCCGAGGAGCTGGCGCCCCCACGACTCCTTCCACGGCAGGTCCCGGCAGAGCGGATCTTCGAAGAAGCGGTGCAGCGTGATGTTCGACCCGCGCAGGTAATAGACCTTGCCGTTCAGATAGGCGCGCTTGGTCGCAGCGTCGAAACGGAACTCGCGCATGCCAAACCGCGTCGTCACCGAATCGCCGCCCGTGTTCGACTCGACGACGTAAAGGAACGGATCTTCCGGCGACCAGAGGTGCGCGTCGGGAATTTTCAGCGTCTGCGTGAAAACCTTTTCTTCGCCGGGTTGAAGGCGGATGGTTTCGGGCGCGCTCGCGGCGACCTGCTTGCCGCTCTTCCACGTCTTGACGGTGTGTGCGAGCGACGCGGTAGCAGGCGCGGTGCCATGGTTCCTCACCTTGGTCTGCACCACGACCTCACTCGAGGCGATGCGCGGAGCGACCTGCAACGTCTCGATGGCAGGATTGTCGCAGTAAAACAGAGACACGCTGTCGTAGATACCGGGCGTCCACTTGATTTTTTCGAAGTCCGAGCCGGTCGGATAATTGTCCGGCAGCACGGCGGGATGCGCGCCGATGCGGACGACGAGCGTGTTTTCCCGGCCCCAACGGATGGCTTTTTCGAGGTGGAAATAGCTGGCCGTGAAACAGCCGGCATACTCGCCGAGCTTCTGGCCATTGAGCCAGACCGCGGTGCCGAACTGCGCCTTGTTAATCTTGAGCAAGGCCACGTCGCGCACGGCGGGAGCGTGGAAGGTCTTGCGATACCAGAAATAGTCGCGGTCCTGATCCACCTTGCCTTTCCAATAGTTGGTCAGCCACTCGGCCGGCGAAAGCTTCGAGCGAATGCGGTTGGCCAGGTTCTCGCGGCTGATGAACTTGTCCACGTCGGGGAACGGGGGCTTGGCCAGATTCGCTAATCCGGGCACGGGGACGGTGTGAGTGAAAGCCGCGGGTATTTCCGTGGGCGACTTGCCGTCCTCGATTTGCCATGGGCCGTCGAGGGACTGCGTGAATCGGCCGGGGGCTGCGCTCAACGAAGCGCAGAACAATCCCGCCAGCGCGAGGGTCGTGAGTTTGGTATGGTTCATAATGATGGTGCTGAGATCGCAAACACGTTGTCGCCCTTCTGGACCGCAAAGGTTTTCTCACGCCCGCCAAGAGCCACTTTGAGCGTGAAGTCGCCGTCGGAATGCACGCGGAGGTTCCACTGGTTTCCGTCGGGCGTGGCGAGGAGGTCGGCGACGTGGCTGTTGAAGCGGTAGCGCTCGCAGCCGGATTTCTTGGAGGAGGTCGGCTTCCAAGTGAGCGTGTTGGAGCGCGCGTCCGGCGTCAGGCCAATGGCGAATTCGAGCAGATAGACAATCGGCCCGATGCCAGTCCAGCCGACGAAATCGCCTTTGGCGGGCTTGCCCGGAGCGAGCGAGTCCGGCGCGTAGTTCTCCCAAACCGTCCCCGTCTGCTTGAACACCACACCCATGCAGGACAGGTGATTCAGCGCGATGTCGCGGGCGAGCGGGTTGTGGCCGTAGCGTTCGAGACCGCGAATGACCATCGTGTCGGTGGGCACCCAGACCGCGCCGCACCAGTAGCCGCCGCGGGGATCGTAGCCCCGCTGGTCGGCAGCGAGAGTCGGGACGCGATGCGCGCGATTGAAGGTATTCGTGTTTTGCAGCTCGGCGGCGAGAGCATCAGCCTGCGCCTTCGTGGGAATGCCGGCGATCAGCGGCCAGAAGCCGGCAATCGTTTTCACCGGCACACGCGTGCCTTCCCAAGTTAGGTCGTAATAGAACTTCCGATCCGGGTCCCACATGAGCTTGTTGATTCGCGCGGCGGTTTCGACGGCTTCGCGTTTGAACTGGGCGGCTTCCTTCTTTTTCCCCAGAATGCCAGCGAACACGGCTAGATCGTTGGCGAACAGGACCATTTGGCTGGAAGTATCGACCGCGCAGCCGCCCTTGGCGAGATGCACGTTGCGTGGCGAGTTGTCCATGCTGGCCCAGTCCGTCATGTAGAGGCCGTTGCCTTGCCGGAGGTATTCCTGGAGCGCGCGGTAGTAACGGACCAGCGGCTCATAAACGAGCGCGATGCGCTGGTGGTCGCCGGTGACGCGGAAATACTCGCGTTCCGCCCACGAGAAGATGGGATGGTTGAGGGCATCCAACGTTAGGAACGGCGGCTGAGCCGGCGCGTTCCGGTCGCGATAAACCACGTCCGCGGGCGAACCGCTCCAGCCCCAGCGCGTGAAGAGCGGCTTGCGCTCGGCGTTGCGCCACTGCTGGAACGTCGCGCCCGTCGTCCGGTCAATCTCGCGCGCGATTTCGCCATCGGGGTATTGCTTGCGGTAGAAGTTGTCAAGCGAGCCGATGCCGGGCACGAGCGGGTGGGCGTAGTTGCAAAACATCGTCAGGAAGCAGGTGTCCCACTGGAAAATGTTCTGGTTGAACGCCGCATCGATAAACTGTGAAACGTAACCGGAGCCAGGCGCCGGCTCGTGGAAATTGCGGAAGGCCAGTTCCCACGACTTCCAGTACATGGCCACCCAGTTCGTGTTCTCGTCGTAGGTCGGCGACGGCAGCTTGTCCCGGGTGGTTTCGAACTTCGGCAGTGGCGCCGGCTCGTATCGCGTCTTGGCGAAGTAGCGGCCTAGCACCGGATGGTCGGGATGCTCGGCATCGACTTGCGGCAGCGGCTCGATTCCTGCCACGGCAGAACCGCCGAGGACGACGGTGGCGGCGTAAACTGAAGCCAGGCTGGGGTTCACCAGGGCCAAGCCGAGAATCAATGCGGCCTTGACGGCTCGCGTCTCGTTCCAGTTGCTGCGTCGTCTGACGGAGACGTTCCCAAGGACAGCGGTGGCGATGGTCTTCATGCGCTGCATGATTGGATTCATTTCGTCACCAATCCATTCATCAAAGCGAAACCAAACAGGACTCCCCTCGCGGAAACGGTTGAAGAGCTGAGGCTGAATGAGCGTCTGTTGGAAGACGCCCGGTGCCGAATCAGTCAGGATTACAGGCCATGAAAGCACATACTCTTTGGAACGTTGTTACCGCCATCTTCAGATTCCAGGCCTGGAAAAGCGGGCCGCGCGAAGTGAAGTTCCGCTACGACCTGTCTGCAGCCAAGGACGTGCCGGTCACCTTGGTCGTCGCGAGACTCGGCGTGGAGAAAGCATTCTCCAAAGGCGAATGGGTGCTGACGCACACCGATGGCAAGACCAGCGTCTGCACACGGGGTTGGATTGCTCTTGCGTGTGGCAGCCTGCCCAAAATACTCTCCGCCTCACCGTGAAGAGCCAAAGTACCACCCGCCAACTGCTCGCCGTCTCCACCCTGGTGCTCGTTGGCATCGGCCTCTCCGGGGCGCAGGAGGCACCCGTGCGCCCGGCGATGGCCGTGCCGGAGGATTTCCCGCGGTTTGTCGTGCCCGGCCACGACCAGCCGATGCAATTGCTGCGGGAGTTATACTGGCTGCACTATCAGCCGGCCGGGCCGTTGATCACGCTGTGGGATGAGTGGATGCCCATGTCCACCCTCTGGCCGGCCCGCGGCTCGGGGGCGGAGTTGGAGAAGATGCGCGGGCGGTGGGCCGCGGCGCTGGCGGGTCGCGGCATCAACACCGAGGGCTACGTCAACACCCACCAGCACGACGGTCTGGCTCACGCCGAGGGCTGGCCTTTTCCGCTCTGGACGCAGGCTGGCGGCATCGGGTGGCACTTCCGGGGGACGGGCGTCGCCGGATACGACGCACCCCGCGCCACGCCCGAGCGGTGGGTGGTCACCCGCGCGAAGGCCGGAGAGGTGAACGAAAAGGGCTGGGTCATTGAGTTGACGGAACCCAAAGCCGGCGCGCAAAGCCCGGCGTTCGAGATGCCCGCGCGCCACGGACCTTGGCTGCGCTTGAACTGGTGGGCCGAAGGGCTGGAGCGGGCGAGCTGCTACGTCGAGTGGACGACCCAAGAGAAGGCCGAGTTTGGCCCGGATCATCGGTTCTACTTCGCCCCCGCCACGGCGGGAGGCGGCATCCACACCTACATGCCCATGGGCGGCGGGGCCGGTCAGATGAACCTGGCGCGGGTTGAGACGCGCACGATGATTCCGGTCTATCGCGTACCAGGGTGGACAGGCACGATCACAGGCCTGCGCATCGGGTTCGACAATCCCGGCCCCGCCAAGGTCGTGATCAAGTCCTTCCACAGCGCCTGCGACACGCGCCACCCGATCAACAACCCGAACTTCATCCGCGGTGTGCATGACTATTTCGCCTGGTCGCGAGACCTGGCTTTCCTGCGCGACCAGATCGCTCGCGTGCGCACGGCCATGCGCTTTACCATGCGCGAGTTCGACACCCGCAACCGGAAGTGCATCTACACGACCTGGCCCGGCCACGAGGGGCGCAGCGGAGTCCGGCAGACGGCCGATGGGAAGAAGCAGATCGTCACCGGCGAAGGCATCGGCGGAAACTACTGGGACCTGCTCCCCTTTGGCGGCGAAGACGCGTTGGCGACGATCTATTACTACGACACCCTGCTGGACCTGGCCGATCTCGAAGAGCGAATTGCCGCTCACCCGGAATGGGGCGTGGCCACCGGCGCCGATGCGTTCGACCCCGCCGACCTGCGCCGGCACGCGCAAGCGGTCAAGGACTACGGCACGAAACGCTTCTGGAACCCGGCGACCGGTCGCTTTGGCACCGTGGACCTCGATGGCGTCATGCACGATTACGGCTGGACCTTCCTCAACAACGAGGCCGTCTGTTACGACTTTGCCACGGCCGAGCAGGCCCGCAGCATCCGTGACTGGATCAGCGGCCGGCGGATTGTCGAGAGCGACACCTCCACCGCGGCCGACATTTACCACTGGCGCTTCGGCCCGCGGGCGACGACCAAGCGCAACCTCGATTACTACTTCTGGGCTTGGTCGAGCCCCGAGAGCATCCCGTGGGGCTATCAAGTGCAGGACGGCGGCGGGGTGCTGGGCTTCTCCTATCACGACCTGATGTGCCGCTTGAAGGTCGATGGCCCCGACGATGCGTGGAAGCGTCTCCAGGAAATCCTCGTCTGGTTCGATGAGACGCAGGCCGAGGGTGGGTATCGCGCCTACTACGCCAAAGATCCGGCGCGCGGCACGATGCAGGGCGGCAACGTTCCGGGCGGGCTGGGTTTGGACAAGGAGTTCTTCGAGAGCATCCTCGTGCCGCAGGTCATGCTTTACGGCTTCCTGGGTTTCGAGCCGACCCCGACTGGATTCAAGATGCAACCCCGGCTCCCGCGGGACTGGCCGGAGGCGAAGATCACGCGCGTGCATCTGCACGACGTGATGATGGATCTGACGGCCAAGGCAGATGGAACCATCCTCATCCAGGCGGATCGCGCGTCCGATTTGCCGGTGCTCATTGAGCTTGCAAAGGCGCGTTGGCAGACCAAAGCACTCGGAGCGCAATGGGACGGCAATCGCCTCACCGTGCCGCTGACGCCGAACATCCTCGAACTTTCCCCGGCGCGGTGATTCGACCAAAGCAAAGATCAATGGTCTTCCAGGGCAGTTGACTTGGGCACCGGCAAGGCTCACTCTCAGCTCCGTTCAAAACACAGACCCAATTCGACTATGTTTCCTCGCGCTAGTTTGCTTCTGTTGACGGTTGCCATCATGGCTATGAACCACGCTCATGCCGCGCCCGCGGACAGTCCCAAAACCGTCCATCTGGTCAGCCGCATCGTCGGGAAAGAGTTTCTCTCCGAGACGGTGCGGATCGGCGACCTCAACGGCGACGGCGCGCCGGACCTGCTGTTCGTGCAAAACCTCTACGGTCCGCGCAGCATCAGCGCGCTCACCGCCACGACCCTCGCGGGCGAGATCCTCTGGCAGAACGGCACGTCCTCCAAAGACAACGGCCGGTGTTATGCCGACCTGCCCGTGCAGATCTATGACTGGGATCGCGACGGAACGAACGAGGTGCTCTACGTGCGCCAGGCGGTTTATCGGGATGCGCCGGCGCCCTCCGCTCAAACGGTCCGCGAACGGGCCAGCCAATACGACGGCAACGCGATGATGGTGGTGCTCGATGGCCACACAGGACGGGAGAAGACCCACGTGGTCCTGCCGGCCCCGGCGGACGACAGCTTCCTCTTCGCCAACCTGACCGGCCGCGACCGGCGCGAGGATCTGGTCGTCAAAGACCGCTACTGGAACATGTGGGGTGTTTCGCACGAGGGGAAGGTGCTCTGGCACTACGCCGGTTCAGTCGGGCATTATCCGGCCATCGCGGACGTTGATGGGGATGGTCGGGACGAAGTGTTCATCGGCTTCGCCCTGATCGATCACGATGGCAAGGTCCTGTTCCAACAGGACGCCCGCGGCGCACATCAGGATGCGGCCCACCTCGTCAAGCCGCCGAATGGCCCGTGGCGGCTGCTCTTCGGCAATGGCGGCATCCATTGCCTGGGCACGGAGGGGACGGAGCTTTGGCATCATCCCTTGGGCGAGGCCCAACACGTCGTGGCCGGGCATTTCCGCACCGACACTCCGCTGCAATGCATGGTGGTCGATCGCACCCCGGTCTCCACCCATCGCCGGGACGCAAACGCCTGGGCGATCCTCTATCTCTACGACCTCGACGGGCGCGAACTGTGGCGCCGGCAGATGGAGAAAGGAGAATGGTGCATCGCCACCCGGTTAATCCAGTGGCTCGGGCCGGGGAAGCCGGAGTGTGTGCTGGTCTATGGCTTCTCGGTGGAAAAGCAGGGTGCTGGCCAGCCCGCACGCATCTACAACGGACAGGGCGAAGTCGTGGATCTGCTGCCGTTGCAGGTGGCGCCGTTGCCCGGGGAAAGAGACTTCTATTCTGACTGCTATGGCCTGGCGGCGGACGTGTGGGGTGACAGCCGCGAGGAGGTCATCTTGTTTGGCTCGCGCGGGTGCTGCATCTACGCGAACGCCCGTCCGCTGGAACAGCCGTCCCTCTACAATACGACCCTCTATCCCGGGATGTAGGGTAGGATGCGCCAGCCGACTGAGGAACTGCCCTGAGCGTGTGTTCCCTGCTCCGGAACCCCGACTGTTGCAGGGACCGGAGGAGGGAAAGATCGTTGCATTTCCCCAAGTAGCCGGACTTCATCACGGCTACGAACGCCTGGCGGCCTGAGGTCACGATTCTCCGCCCCGGCGCATCGAGTCTCGCGGCTCGACCGGCGGTGAAGACCGCCGCCGCCTCGCGTCGGCTGGCGAGGACCTGTTCGGCTCCCACGCCAGAAAGTCCTCCATTGCAAGACTGGACAACTCCCGATCGGGAGACTCGCCTCCCTTGCCATTCTTCTTCCGACAACGTTTCTGCCAACGACAGGTTCTCCCACCACATGGTTCTGTTACCATCATGCCTTCCGGCCGGGCGCAGTTTTACCGGCTTGTGGTGCGGTAAACGGCGAGACTGTTCAACCCTCATTACGGCACCAAGCGAACCCGGTAAAACCGGCTTGCCGGAATCGGTTCCAATCCCGATAAATCTTCATCAAAGGCTTCCCTGGGAGATATGGCCGTAACCGGAGCGATCATACCGGGAACGTTGCGAAAGCCTGCAGCCAGGTTGGTTGAGTACTCCAATTGGTACCTCTGGCCAGGCACAGCCGGCCATTCCAGCCGAAGCTTTTGATTGCCAAGGGACCGCGCCATCGCTTTGAAAACCGAATTTGCATCGTACGGGTCGGTGCCGGCCAATTGCTCGCGCGCATTATCAGATTGATCGCCATCCGGATCGCCCGTGCCGCCATGATCGCCCAGTGCCGACTTCGGGTTCAGTTGATGCGCAATTTCCCAGCCATCGAGCAATTGGTCGCCATCGGTGTCCGCCTTCAAAGGATCGGTGCCGAGTCTGATTTCCTCGGCGGTGCTCAAGCCATCGGAATCAGGGTCTGGATCATCAGCCAGTTGCACCGCTACTCCTTCCAGAATCACGGGGCCTTCGCCGGTCCCGGTCAGAGAACAGCCTAAAGCCGACGAATCCAATTGGCGGGTTTGCTGGTCGAGGTTGGTGTGGAAGGCGCTGCCGCCAACCACGGCGGCCAGTTTGATGACATCTCCCGGCCGAAGGCCGCCAAATGCGCTGAAGGGAATGGAGATTTCTATGAAGTCGGCATTCTGTTCGCCCTGCGTAGCGCCGTTTTGTGGTGAACGGTTGAACTGCTGCAACCGGGTGCCCCAGACGTCGCTTATCCCTGGATCAAGCAGGAAGATGCCCTGCCCCACATTCAAAGCCAGACCGGGCCGGGCAAAAAACCGGTATGACGCGTCCCCAAACTCATCGCCCAGGAGACAGGCGATGCTCGGGACAAAGTTGGTGAAGGATAGGTTCTCCAGTAAATCCAATCCATCCACCCCTTGCCCATCCGGATCGATCACGCCATTTCCGATCCCCGCCAGATTCGTCACACCCGTTTGCCGCGGTGATTCGATAAACAGAAAGATATTGTTCGTCGGATAGATCATCACTTGGGCCAGCCCGATGTACAACCGGTCCTGATCATTGTTCACGTAAACCTGGCCGAGGTTGGAGAATTGGCCCGCCCGAGTCGGGATCGGCGTGCCCACAAGATCAAATCGCTGGTTGTTGATGTTGCCATCAAAGTCATCCGCCGGCTTGGACTCAATGACGGGCGAATGCCACGCAGCCTGGTACCGCTGGGGCAGTGGCAGCGTGCGCGCAATGGACATGGAATCGAACACTTCGCCTTTGTTATCGACGGCCTGCATTTGCAGGGTGTCGCCATCCAGGACGACTTTGACGCAGTGGTAGCGCGACCAGACTTGAGCGCTGCCAATGTCACGTTGGTAGAGGCTATAAAGACTGGCGCCGCCGCCGCCCGTGATGACGGTGTGGACACCGTTGAGCGGGTTGAGACGTTCGTACAGGTGATCGTGGCCCGTAAAAATGACTTGAACGCCGTAACGGGCCGCCAGCAGGCCAATCGATCTTTGCAGCTCCGCGGTGTCCAGAATGGCATTACGATTATAATCATCCCAGCGGTGCGGTCCCGAACTGCGGATCACGTGGTGAAAGAAAAGGAATTTCCAGGGCTTGGACGTGGCGGCCAGGTCGGCTTCCAGCCACAGGTACTGAGGGCTGCCAACGCTATAGTCGCTGCCGGTCTCCAGATCAGTATTCAGCACCGCGAAATGCGCGTCACCATGCTCAAACGAATAAAAGTGCTCCGTGCCGGTCACCAGGTTGGTGGGCAAATAAAATGCGTTGAAGTAATCCGTTCGATTGGCATACAAATCGTGATTGCCGATGGCGTAGAAAAACGGGGTCGTGCGCATCTGCGGTCCATAGATACTGAAGACGCGAACCTGCTCCTGCCAGGCCTCGTAGTAGGGGTAGATCAGGTCTCCCACCTCGAAAACAAAATCGGCGCCCAGGTTCTTCATCACCCGCGCCACCTCATGCTGCGGCACCGCCCCGGACCCCGTATCGCCCACCACGATGAAACTGACTGGCCCCGTGGTTTCAAAAGTGCGAAACGTAGCCACCGCGCTGGTCGCCGTCTGCTCCGCCGCCGAGCTTTTGATGCGGTAATAGTACGTTGTGCCCGACGACAGGTTGGTCAAAGCCACCACGTGGTTGGTGGTCAATTCGGCCAGGACCATCTCTGATCCCAGATCGGGGCTGGTTCCGAATTCGACCACGCTGCTGGCCAGCAAATGGGTTTTCCATACGACCAGCATGCCGTCAATCGAGGCGCTCTGTAGGAAGGGACCCCGCGTGAAATTCGCCAATAATTCCGGTGCCAGGCAAAAGCTGTAATCAAACGGGCCCGAATTATGCACCTGCAATGCGAGAATGTTTTCCCCGGCCGCAAGCAGATTGGTGAACCCAGAAACGTCGATCTCCTCCAGGCCTTTCCGGTAATGGCCGGCAGCCGTAGCACTAAAGGACGGCGGGGTGCCCGGTGCGCCTGCCAGACCGCGGCGGGCAATCTCCTGTCCATTCAGGTATGCCACAAAGCCATCGTCATAATCCACCCGCAGGATCAGCCACTTGATGGCAGCGGGATCGCTGACGTTGAATTTCTTCCGGAAATAGACACTCGAATATGAGGACCAGAAATCAGTGAGCACGGTCGCCTCATTGTAAGAACCATAATTGGCGGTGAAGGCCGAAGGCCCGGTCAGCCACAAATCATCATTGAAATCAAGCCGTGTCCAGGCTGCCACCGGATTGGAAGGTTCAGCTATCCCCTTGAAATACCGCCAGTTCTCGCTGATCCGAACCAGCGATATGTCGTCTGCAAACGCAACAACTGCCAGGCCTAGAAAGCACGCCAAAATGCGGAGAAGCATAGAGCCACGTTACGAAGTGATAATTGCTGCGTCAAACTTTGTTATGCTCCTCATGAACCGTCTTTTATCGACGACAGGGCAAGACCTACAGCTTGCCGGTATGGCACAGACAGGTGTCGATCCACGGTGTTGTGGCGAGCGGTATTTCAAGGCTCCGCCTGATCTCGCCCTGTCAGCTTTTGGTTGAGGCGCAACCGTGACGTCTGCCCCGCGGCGCGCTTTATTTCATTTTGTTTGCTGGCCCAAAGCCGTCTCCAGGCCGGTTGGGACGGTGGTAATGGCGGGGTCCAACTGCAACGTGGCGCGGAAATGTTGTGCGGATTCTTCGAGCCGGCCTGCTTTGTTCGGGCGCATGGCCAGGCCGTTCAGGGCCGCGACCCCATCGCGTTTGATCCGCACGGCCTCCGAGAAATAGAGCTTGGCTTCCGCCATATTGCCCTGGCTTTCCAAAACATCGCTCAGACTGTCGTAGGCTTCGACGTAATGGGGCATCAATCGGACCACTTCCCGCCACTGGTCAATGGCTCCGCCCGCTTCTCCATTCGCCCGCAGCATCTTCCCGAAATTATCACGCAGCACCCAATCCGCTGGATTCAGGGCAATAGCGCGGCGGTACTGCTCCTTCATTTCCGGCAAATGAGCGCGCATTTCTTTGAGCAACGCCGCCATCTCCAGCCGGAGCTTTTGATGGCGTTCCCGGTGATTCAGTTGGTTCGTGAACGGTGGCTCCAACATGCGCCGCTGCATCTCCGCCAGCACTTGATACCGGTCCCAGGCCGTGAACGCCAGACGCTCGGCGCATTCCGTTTCGGAAAGCCAGCGCGCCTCGGCCTTCGGCAGTCTGGAGGTTTCTTTCGACAGAATTTGCGCCACTTTTTCGGCCAAGGCCCGTCCCAGCAGGTAATTGCCCGCAAAATTGAGGTGAACATGGTCGAAATAGAGTTCATTTCCAGGAAGACCATGCAGGCTGTGCCGGGCGAAGATTGCCTGCGCATCTACAAAATGCACGGCATGCGCCTTCCCCGCCGTTGCCCTCGAGGCGGTTTGGCGGATGATGCCATTAATCCGGGAGTCCGCGCGGAATCGCAAGGTGTCTAAGTCACAAGCCCGTTCATAATGTCGGCGCGCTTCGGCATGCTGGCCTGATGCTTCCAGGCATCGACCCAGACGAAACTGCAGCTCGGCAAAATGAGCATCAATGCGCCCCGCCTCCGCATAACGCTGCCCGGCCTCGGTGAATTTCCGCTCCAATTCCAGCTTAATGCCGGCTTGATAGGCCTTTTCCCATGCGGCATTTTCAACTTTGCTTAAAGGGCGCCCATGCTGCGAAGCGAACGGCGGCGAGTCTTTCAAGTTGACGCCGACGGTGCATAGTATCAGGCCAACGCCAGCCCTTTTCCCAGCCTTCAAAATCGCCTCCAAATTGCTCTGGAAATGATGGTACACCACGGCCATCCGGGGATCGTCGGCCCGCACCCGTTGTTCCATAAACATTTCCATTCCTTCCCAGGAACCGGGCTGCGCGCCGGCCACGCCACCATAGCGAAGCAAATCCTCGAGCCATTGCCCCGTCTTGGTCGCCTGCAACGCCAAGCGGGCGCGGACCAAGGCCAGGCTCGGCGCTTGAGGTCCAAAAAGAGTTCCGCTTCCAAACGGGCCGACCACTTCATTATGGCCCATATAGACAATCCACAAATCACCCTCCAGCTTCGCGCCATCCCGGGCGATGGGCAGAATCGCGTGTGAGTTGATGGCGGTCATGGCGGCATTAACGACCTCGAACCGTGCGCCGGGATATCGCGCGCGCAGCAGCGTTTCGACCATGCGAGCCAAGCCGAAGGCCGGCTCCGGATCGCCCATGGCTGCCGATTCGCCCAAGACAAAAATGCGATAGACGCCGGCTGGCTTCTCCGCCGGCAGAAGCAGCGGCTGCGGCGTGCGCGCCAAGGACGGCGGGAAAAAGCGCCAGCCAAATTTTTCATTTTCGATCACCACTGTCTTGTCTAAGAATCTGCCCTTGAGAAAGAAATCGACCGGAAAGCCATACCCAAAGATGCGCAATCCTGCTTCCAATCCGCTGAAAGCCAGCAGCGGAATCACCGTCACGGCCAGCAGAGCAAACAACCATTTCTGTCTTTTCGGCTTCAAGCGCTTTCGGTTGACAGTATTATGTTCAGGCCCGAATGATAAGACAGATTTTGCACTGTTTGCCTAACTTTTGCCATGCTCCCGTTAAGAGCCTGTTTTAACACTCCATGAACGAGAACACGATCAACATTCTGCTGTTCGAGGACGTCCCCGAATACGCGGATCTGATGCGGGTGATGCTGCACGCCGCCAAACAAACGCGGATTGAGGTGGAATGCGCGGCCTCCTTCTCGGCCGGAGCGCAACGCTTGGTCCAGGGCAACATCGATGTCATCCTCCTCGACCTCTCCCTGGCCGGCAGCAACGGCCTGGAAGGATTCGCAAAAGTGCGCGCCCAAGCGCCGCACCTGCCCATTATTGTCCTCAGCAGTCTGGATGACGAAACGATGGCGGTCAGCGCCGTCCATGAAGGCGCCCAGGATTACCTGGTCAAAGGGGAAATCGACAGTCATTTGCTGGTCCGGTCCATCCGCTACGCCATTGAACGCAAGCGCGCGGAGGTTGCCTTGCTCCAAGCGGAAGAGAAGTACCGCGGCATTTTCGAGAACACCGTGGAAGGCATCTTTCAAACCACTCCCGAAGGCCGTTACCTGAGCGCCAACCGTGCCTTGGCGCGCATCTATGGCTATAGTGCGCCCGAAGAGTTGATTTCCAGCCTGACGAATATTGGCCGCGACCTTTATGTCGATCCGAATCGCCGGTCTGAATTCATCCGGTTGATGGAGAAACATGACGTCGTGACCAACTTCGAGTCCCAAATCTACCGCAAGGATGGCAGCGCGATCTGGATTTCCGAGAATGTCCGCGCGGTCCGCGATGGCCAGGGCGAACTGCGGTATTACGAGGGAACCGTCGAGGATACGACGGAACGCCAACGGGTCGAGGAAAGCCTGCGCAATTCGGAAGCCCTTTATCATTCGCTGGTGGAAACCCTTCCGCAGAACATTTTTCGTAAAAATCTGGCTGAGCAATTCACCTTCGCCAATCAACGCTTTTGCCAGACCCTGGGCAAACCATTGGAGGAAATCGTCGGCAAGACTGATTTCGACTTTTTTCCCCCCGATTTGGCCGCCAAATACCAGCGAGACGACCAAGTCATCCTGGAAACGGGCAAGCTCTTTGAAACCGTCGAGGAACATCAACCGCCCGGCGGAGACAAGATTTACGTCAACGTCGTCAAGACACCTCTCTACGATGCCCAGGGCCAGATCATTGGTTTGCAGGGGATTTTCTGGGACATCACGGAACGAAAGAGATCCGAAGAGCGCATCCGGAGCGCGACCATGGAACTGGCGCGCCACCGGGAGGAATTACGCCTGAAGAACGAGCAGATGGAGGATGACTTGCGCATGGCCCGTGAAATTCAACAAGCCATTCTGCCGCAACAATATCCGACCTTCCCGCGCGGGGTGGCGCCGGCCGAAAGCCTGCTGCACTTCAGCCATCGTTATTTTCCCACGGGCGCAGTGGGCGGCGACTTTTTCAATGTGGTGGCTCTCTCCGATACCAAAGCCGGCGTTTTTATCTGCGATGTCATGGGCCATGGCGTGCGGTCAGCCCTAGTGACCGCCATTCTGCGGGCTTTGGTCGAAGAACTGACGCCGCAGGCCGCCGATCCCGGCCATCTGCTTGCTCAAATCAACCGCGATCTCATGGCCATCCTCAAACAGACCGGCACTCCCATGTTTACGACGGCGTTTTATCTAGTGGCAGATTTGGCCAGCCGAGAAATCTGCTATGCCAATGCCGGGCATCCCAAACCTTTGCTGGTGCATCGCCGCACCGGACAGGTCGAGTTCATGAAAGGCACCGACGCCAAGCCCAGGCCGGCGCTCGGTTTGTTCGAGGGTTCGGTCTATCCGACGTTTCAATGCGCTCTGGCAGCCGAGGATCTTGTCCTGCTCTTCACGGATGGCCTCTATGATGTCGAAGGAAAAGAGGATGTGTTGAGCCCGGATTGGCTCTTTTCCGAGGTGCAAAAACGTAACCGCCTCTCCGCCAGCAGTTTGTTCGATGAATTGTTGGATGAGATACGAAAGGTTTCTCATGGTGCCGCTTTTGCCGATGACGTCTGCCTGCTCGGCATGGAAGTGGCAAACCTGGATATTTCATGAACCGATGAGAGCGGTGATTCAACGTGTTTCTGAAGCCGGCGTCGCCATTGCAGGCGAAGTTAAAGGCGCCATTCGACAGGGTCTGGTCGTGCTCTTGGGCATCGAGGAAGCCGATACCGCCGAAGACCTCGAATGGCTGAGCGGGAAAATCGTGCGGCTGCGGATATTCAACGACGCTGACGGCGTGATGAACCGTTCCGTGCAGGAGGTGCAGGGCGAAATCCTTGTCATCAGCCAGTTTACGTTGTTCGCCAGCACCAGGAAAGGCAACCGCCCCTCTTACAGCCGTGCTGCTCGGCCCGAAGTAGCCATCCCCATTTACGAGGCCTTCCTCCGCAAGCTGACCGCAGACCTGGGCAAGCCTGTTGAAACCGGCATTTTCAGCGCTGATATGAAAGTGTCTCTGACCAATGACGGTCCGGTGACCATCGTGATCGATAGCAAGAATCGCGAGTGAAAGCAGCATCTGCACATTCGGAAACCGCGAAGGCGCTCAAGAAAAGATAGGCGTTCTGCCAATTTGGCAGTAATGTTTCGCCAATATGACTACAACCGTTGCCGCCTTAACGTCACGAGCAGCCAAATCGAAAGCATCGGCGGTTGCCGACGGGCGTCTTTCCATGGAGCAATTAGGCGATTTGCCGGATGAGGCGGCCATTGATGCGGTGAAGCGCGGTCTGCCGGCGCGTTTGGTGCGCGAGATGAGCGCGCGTCTGGAAGTGCCGCTGGATTCATTGGCTGGGCCTATGCAATTGACGCTGCGGACGTTGCATCGCCGGATGCAGGAAGGAACGCTGGCGCAGCCGGAGTCGGAGCGATTGCTGGCGCTGATTCGCGTGTTTTTTCAGGCGGTTCACCTGCTGGGGACGGAGGAGAAAGCAGCGCACTGGCTCAAGTCGCGTCCGCAAGTGTTCCTCGGCAAGACGCCGCTGGAATGCATGGAAACGTGGCTGGGTATCCGTCAGGTGGAAGGCATCCTCTGGCGAATTCAAGACGGCGTTTTCTCATGATTCTGGCCGCCTTTCGGCTTTGCGAGCGCCGACAGGCCGAAGCGGGCCGGGCCTTTCGCGGTGAGGGCGCCCGGATGGCAGGCGGACGCTGGAATCCTCCCGGCCTGGCGGTGGTTTACACTGCTGGTTCGCTGTCACTCGCCAGCCTGGAGTTGCTGGCGCACTTCGACTCCAGCACTGACATGCCGGATTTGGTTTTCTTTCGGGTGCAGTTTGACGAGCGCTTGGTGGCCGGGGTGGACGAACTTCCGCCCAACTGGCGCCAAATTCCTGCCTCGTCCAACACTCAACTGCTCGGGGCGGCGTGGTGGCAGAGCGGACGTTCGGCGGTGCTGCGCGTGCCCAGCGTGATCATTCCGAGCGAGGACAACTTCGTGTTGAATCCATCGCACCCAGATTTCAAGGCGATTACCATCGAGCCGCCGGAGCCGTTCAGCATTGATCCGAGGTTGTGGGGCGAGACGGGTGGCGTGAGCGAAAGATGTGCAAAGAAAAGCAATGCAGTTCCCCACTAACTCAAAGCGACCACGAATTACCGATGAGAGCCGGAACTACGTTGTTTGCGGTCGCTTGGTTGCCGTCGAATATGTCAAAGTCCGACAGACTGCTAGCGGAGCGGGGCGATGGCAAGCGGCGCTTGCGCCATGCCGCATCGCTTCCACGCCAAGAGCAACTCTTGCTGGTGTTCCCGGGCCCATTGCATGACCATCTCCCGCACTTTTTCCGGGGCGTCACCGTTGATGATGCGCACCGGTTGAATGCCGACCAGCACTTCGGAGTCGCCATAAATGGCGTGGAAATGCGCCGCGAACGGCCTGATAAAAAGCATCCGAATGACAATTCCGTAAAACTTCGATAAGACAGGCATAAAATTCAGATTTCCAGGTTCAAACTCAGTTTCAGATTCCCAGGTCGCCCGCAGTCTGACGACATCCTTACAACCCGGTTCAGCCTGCTTTTGTTTCAAGTTTTTCGAAATGGCGAGGAACCACCTTACTGGATCGGATTCCCATCCGGATCGATCAGGCGAATCTCGCCAAATCCCAACTCGCGAACGGCGGCTTCCATTTTCGAGCGGTCGCCCACCACGATCCACACCAGATTGTCCGGGCGAATCACTTTT
>ERZ1292640.1131-Hain-H43-02um-R1-1131-length-22065-cov-5_pt1 | contig 22065 bp, 19 predicted proteins | sample MGYA00564404_ERZ1292640 | MGnify/ENA primary metagenome ERZ1292640 (study PRJEB36523, sample SAMEA6512636) | groundwater metagenome | collected 2019-01-08 | study: AquaDiva: Metagenomics assemblies of 32 groundwater samples
AAGTTGCCGAGCCGCCAAAGTAAGCAGTGTCAAACACCGAAAGCCGAGTGGAAGATGCTCGGGTTGCGGAGACGAGACCCGTGAGCGTGGAAGCGCCCGTAACCCCGAGGGTTCCTGTAAGGGTTGAGTTACCTGTTACAGCGAGGTCACCCTCCGTCGTAATGCTCGTACTAATAGTTGTCACTGCCTGTACAACAGAAACCACAAAAAATAGCGACACTATCGTCGCCGCAGTCACCGCTATGATTCCTTCTTTCCTAAACATTGAAATCACTTTCATATTATTTACCTTTATTAATTACTAACTTGATAACAAAAAAACACTAATAAATAATGTTCACTAACTTTTTTTAACATTTCGGCCAACACCTGCCGCTAGGCGGTGGTGTTGGCACATATTGTATACCTAATTTCCCCGAGCAGCCTGTTTTTTCGGGGGGGTGTGCATAACTTTTCTTTCGAATCTTTTTAATTCCGCTAGCAGCTCCTTCATTGGCAATCCGGCAACGTTATCGTAGTCTCCCTTGATGCCTTTTATTAATTTTGAACCGCCGTCTTGGATTGCGTAACCGCCAGCCGCGCGGAGCGGCTCGCCGGTTTTCACGTACTCGTCTATCTGGCGCGAAGAAAGCTTCTTAAATGTGACTTCGGTAGACACTGATTTGCTCACATGTTCCCTGGTTCTGGAATCTGCAATAGCAAAACCTGTAATTATTGTGTGTGTTGCGCCGCTCAACGATTCAAGCATTGCTTTTGCGAGTAGTCGCGTCTTCGGCTTACCAAGTATTTTCTTTTTGTGCACTATTAATGTATCCGCGCCTATTACAATCGCATCAGAATGCTTCCGCGCTACCGCCAGAGCCTTGCCAAGCGCGAGTTTCTTTGCAAGTTCATGGGGAGGGAGTTTGAGACTCATGTTCTCTTTGTATCCGCTTTCCTCGACTGTAAAAGAAACTCCGGCGTCGGTTAGAATTTTACGCCTCCATGGCGATGCCGAAGCCAATATAATTTTTCTTGTTACCATTACCATAGTATTGCAATAATTCTGTCACGTTGCTATGATGCCTGCACATACCCAATATTCGTATCAAGAGCGTGGTGAAAGAACTGGCTTAATGACCCACCAGCAACCCTCCTGCGGGAGAAGGTGCTCCATCCAGCCCCATTAGGGAAGATGCTTTGTCGAAAGAATCTCCCTGTCGGGAGATTAATTGTTTAAAGAGTTCGCATTTACTACTAACTACGAACTGTCCCTATGTTCCATCTATTAGAGAGATACACGGTAGAAAGCGTTACTTGTGGGCATCCCGACAAAGTGTGCGACCAGATGTCCGACGCTATTTTAGACGCAATGCTTGAGCAGGACCCATTCAGCCGGGCCGGCGTGGAAGTTTTCGGGAGCCACGGCACTTTAATGATAGGGGGCGAAGTAAAGACGAAAGCAAAAATTGATTTTGAGAAAATCGCGCGGCAAGTTTACAGAGAAATCGGATATACCGACAAGCTTGAGGTTTTGGTGCGAGTCGCCCAGCAATCACCCGACATAGCGCTCGGTGTCGACACAGGCGGAGCGGGAGACCAGGGAATTATGTATGGCTACGCGACGAACGAAACGAAAGAGATGCTTCCTCTTGGCGTGGTGCTGGCGCATACGCTCGCGCGCCGGCTTGAGAAATTGCGCCGCGACAAAACTCTCACTTGGCTTAGACCAGATGGTAAAACGCAAGTAACAATATCAAAAGGGAAAGTAATTACCGCGCTCTGCTCCACACAGCACGATAAGAAAGTCTCGCAGGAAGAAATTAGAAAAGAGCTTATCAAGCATTTGTTTGCTCCTATCTTGGGTTCGGTAAAGAATATTGAGATACTCGTCAATCCAACGGGACGATTCGTCCAGGGCGGATTTGAGGCGGACGCAGGACTTACTGGCCGAAAGATTCAGGTAGACACCTACGGAGGTCTAGTACCGCACGGCGGCGGAGCTTTCTCCGGCAAAGAGCCGATGAAAGTTGACCGCTCGGCGGCATACATGTGCCGTTTCGTTGCAAAGAATCTGGTCGCCAACGGCTACGCAAAAAAGGCGCTTGTATCTGTCGCCTACGCGATAGGGCGCGCGGAGCCGGTGATGGTGGAAGCGTATAACGAGAAAGGAAACAATCTGACGAAAATCGTCACGAAGAATTTTGACTTCCGCCCGCAGGCAATTATTGAACGTTTAGACTTGAGACGCCCAATTTTCCGCGAGACGGCAACCTATGGCCACTTCGGCGTCGCCGGCCGGTCGTGGGAGAAAATCATTAAAATCTAAATTCTGGCAGTCAGACTGCCAGGCAGTCTGACTGCCAGAATGTTGTTATTCGACGGTAACCGACTTTGCGAGATTCCTCGGGCGGTCAACATTGAGGCCTTTTTCTTTCGCGAAATAGTACGCGAAGAGCTGAAGCGGTACTACGTTCAATATCGGCGAGAGCATTTCTATCGTTTCTGGCACGTACATAACGTCGTCAACGAGTTTTGCAATTTCCTTATCGCCCTCGGTTGCTATCGCGACAATGGGGCCTTTGCGCGCTTTTATTTCATGAATGTTGGATATCATTTTCTCGTACATGCTGTCTTTGGGCGCGATGGCCATCGTGGGAAACTTCTCGTCTATCATCGCTATTGGCCCGTGCTTCATCTCGCCTGCCCCGCATCCTTCGGCGTGTATATAAGAAACCTCTTTTAATTTAAGCGCGCCTTCAAATGCGACTGGATAGTTGTAGCGGCGGCCGAGAAATAAAAAGTCGCGATTGCCGGAATATTTTCTGGCAAGAAACGCGATACTTTCCTTTTGTTCCAGAAGCTTCGCCAGCTTCGCGGGAAGCGCCAGCAGTTCTTTGGCAATTCTCTTCCCTTCCATAGCGGACATTCCGCGCTGTCGGCCGAGAAAAAGAGTGAGAAGCGCGAGAGCGGTCAATTGCGAAATAAACGCCTTGGTGGAAGCCACTCCTATTTCGGGACCGGCATGGTTGTAAACGCCGGCATCCGTTTCTCTCGCGATGGTAGAACCGACCGCGTTGACAATGCCCAAGGTAAGCGCCCCGCGCCGCTTCCCCTCCCGCACAGCCTCTAAAGTATCGAGCGTCTCGCCTGATTGTGATATGGCCAAAACGGCGGTGCGCTCATTTAGTACCGGCTTGCGATAGCGGAACTCGCTTCCAAGTTCTACTTCCACGGGAATCCCAGCGTGTTCCTCGAGCATATACTCTCCGACCAAGCCGGCGTAGTAAGCGGTGCCGCACGCGACAATTATGACGCGCTCGATTTTCCCGAGTTGATTCGCCACGCTCTCAAGCCCTCCGAGCTTCGCCAAACCCTTTGCGGAAATGAGTCTTCCTCGCAGTGTATTTTCTATGACCTCCGGCCCTTCCATTATTTCTTTGAGCATAAAATGTTCGTACCCTCCCTTTTGCGCCTCCTCCGCGCTCCAGTCTATTTTAGTTGCTTTGCGCTTCACATTTGTCGCGTCGAGTTTGAATATCCTATGCTTCCCCGGCGTGATAACGGCAACCTCTCCGTCTTCCAGAAAAACAACTTTCTTTGTATGAGGCAAAATCGGCGAGGGGTCTGAAGCGATAAAATGCTCGCCGTTGCCAAGCCCAAGAACGATTGGAGAGCCCATGCGCGCGGCAATTATTTTGTCTGGTTCTTTTTTGTATTGCAGAGCGATGCCGTATGTGCCGCGAACTTCATTAAGGGCCGCCAGCGCCGCCTTCTCGAAATTTCCGTTGGAGGCGGACTTTTTGAGATGTTCTTCGACGAGATGCGCCAGTACTTCAGTGTCGGAATCCGATTTAAATGAGTGTCCAATCTTCGCAAGTTTTTCTTTCAGCTCCTTGAAGTTCTCAATGATTCCGTTGTGAACGACCCAGAGCTCGCCTTCGCAATCCGAATGAGGGTGCGCGTTTTTTTCCGTCGGTTCGCCGTGAGTCGCCCAGCGCAAATGCGCGATACCGCTTTTTCCCTTGAAATTCTTTGGTATCTTTTTGCGCAATTCCGCCACAGCGCCTTTTGTCTTTACGCTTCCGCTCTCCGGCAAATATATTCCGGCGGAGTCATACCCCCGATATTCCAAAGACAAAAGACCCTTTAATAGGACCTCGCCGGCGTTCTTCCCCTTTTTCCCCGTATAGGCAAAAATCCCGCACATAGAGAGCTACTCTATCACCCCGTTAGAAATTGCGGAAGTTTGGCATATTTCGTTTCAGAAACATCATTTGCGTTAGTAACTGTAATTGCATACTCGAAGTCCCGTTCGGAAGCTCAAGCTTCCTATTTCTAACGGGGGTACATTTGAGCCAAAAAAACGAACCCGTCGAATTCGCGCTTGAATCTTCTCCGCAAACCAACTTGGAGGTTTCACCTCCAAGTTCACCGAGCTAGCATATCTGATTCCACGGACCGAGATTTACATTTTCGCTGACTAGCACCTTCATCAGCGTGTCAATTACCAGCCACGAGGCCAAAATGATAACGAGGCCGAAAATCACATTGGCAAAAATGGTTTTTGCCCTGGTTATCTCCCCATGATTGGCGATATTTGTAACATAGATAATTCCCGCCCAAGCAAAAAGTCCGGCTGACAGAAATACGGCGATGTAGATTGCTGTGTTTAGAAGATTCTGCGCGGTTTTTGCAATGTCGCATACGGTACATGCTGGCTGCGCTACACGGCCTTCACCTGCGGCCACCGGCAGAACTCCGCCGCATCTAACGATAGGGTCAGTCCACGCGGCAAAAGCGAGAGTCGGAGCCATCACGGCAACTGTCAATGCAACAACAGCCAGCGAGCGAACATATCTGCGAGACATGAGAAATAGTTTAGCACAAATATACTACGACCAATTTTGACTTGTGGGTAGGGCGACCTGCCTGCCGGCAGGCAGGGACTCGCCCCAGTAGTAGAACAAGTTCACTACGGGGTAAAAACTCCAATCTCTGAATGCACTGCCACTGTTCTGTTCAAAGTGCTGGGGGAGAGACTCGAACTCTCAACGGATTGCTCCACGTGGTCCTAAGCCACGCGCGTCTACCAATTTCGCCACCCCAGCACTTTGAACAGGACGCGTATACCAACCTGTCCCGTAGTCAGTTTTGCTGTACTACCGGGACTACGCCTCGCCCTCCGTAGCTTTAGCGAAAGAGAGCCACCTGCGCTCACAGGCGCCTGTACCATTATGGTGTCAGCGCCTTTGTCCGCCCACCAGGGATCGAACCTGGGACCCACTGCTTAAGAGGCAGTTGCTCTACCAGCTGAGCTATGGGCGGATAAGAAAAACAATTTAAACAATACAACACGAGCCGCAAACTACAACATTCTTGACCCGCTGAGTCCCGACGTTTCAGTCGGGACCCCGACCTACTGCGTCGGGGCTACGAGCGGACAAAAGCGCAGAACTGCAATTATACAACGATTCGCAAAAGCTTCGACGTGAAGCGTCTGAAACCGTTGTGACTCTACCGGGAATCGAACCCGGATTTAAAGCTTGAGAAGCTTTCGTCCTAACCATTAGACGATAGAGCCCGTCTACTACATGCGGGATGATACACAAAAAATCAAAGTAATTCCACCGTCTTCCGCTTCTGCTTTTTAAATCTTAATTTCTGTGTCTTAAGTCTCTCTTGCTCCACGCCGCCAGTAATACTCTCGTATTCTTAAGAATACTAGAATATTTCCAACCAGCGCGATATTCTCGTATTCTTAAGAATTTGAGAATCTATTTATGAAAGCGACGAACTGCCGGCCGTATGGGGTCAGCTTGTGCTCAACAGACAGCCCCGCATAGGTCTTCTCTATCAGTCCCGCCAGCATAAGGCGGCGCGCGTGTTCGGAGATGGTCTTCATGTTCCCTTTGACGGCATCAGCTATATCGTTGAGCGTGATGCCAGAACGCTTTGCGACAAGGAGCAGTATCTGTATGCGCCAGTGATTGGAAACGCCCTTGAAGTGCCGTTCTAATTTTTTCGGTCCTTTTTTCTTTTTCCCACTTTTTCCGCTCATAGCTTGCATACTCTCATATTCTTAAGAATACGAGAATATTCTGGATGTGGATAATTATTCCGCGCCTGCCCTACCTATCCGGCGGGATGTTGTAATAATTTATCAGAAACTTCGTGATTTCAAGAAACGGCTTCGCCAGCGTGTGCGACGCGTATATTTCTTTCTGCGGCTCGACAGCGAATAGGAATATTATGAATTTGGGGTCGTGCGACGGGAAATAGCCGAAGAACGAGTGCAGGAACTTGTCGCCGTAATATCCTCCTCCGCCCGGAATCGCGATTTGAGCCGTTCCTGTTTTCGCGGCAATTGAATATCTTTCCTGTTTTAAACTGCCTCCTAAGAGCGCTTTGTCGTACACGGCCGTAAGCATGGCGGACATCGTTTCGGCGGTCTCCGGCTTAAGTACTTGCTTCTGCGTTGGTAGCGCGATATTTCTTACAACTCCCGTTTTATATCTCACTCCGGTAACGACATGGGGTTCCGGCAGTAGTCCTCCGTTTGCGAGTGCCGCGAGGGCGCGAATCATTTCTACCGGCGTTACCGCGATTCCCTGCCCGAATGAAGCCGAGGCAAAATCTATGTCCGTCCCATTTTCAATCGCGCCCAACTGGCCGACGGCTTCGTTCGGCAGGTCAATGCCTGTTTCCTCGCCAAGCCCGTACGCGCGCACATAGTCCGCAAACACATCGTGTCCCATTTTGTCCACCGCGAAAGACGCGCCGGTATTCAGCGACTCGTTCAGAACGGTTTGCATGTTCACTACGCCGCGTCCCTTTCCGTCAAAGTTGGATATTTTTCTCCCGCTCTTCATGATGAATCCCTCGTCGTCGTAAGTCGTTTCCGGAGTTATCGCCCCGGAATCGAGCGCCGCGGCCAAAGTGAGCGGTTTCATGATGGAACCCATTTCGTAAATATTGTCCACCAGCGGATTTCCGAAAACAGAGGGGTCTGAAACAGCGCCGTAGGTATTCGGATTGAAGTCCGGGCGCGCCGCGAGCGCCAATATTTCTCCCGTACGCGGGTCCATAACTATTCCGCCCGCAACCTTCGGTTCGTATGTTTTCATGACGCCGTCGAGAGTTTCTTCCAAGCGCTGTTCCACAAACGGCTCTATCGATGTTATGACATCTCCTTCTTCCGTTTTCGGATCGCTTGCGAGCAAGGATTCCAGATTCGTGAAAATCTCGGCGAAAGGATTTACGTACAGGCCGGAGGAAGATTTGGCCAGCGTGTCGTTCCAGTAGCGCTCGAGCCCGTACACGCCGACTTTTTTGTCTCCCTGAAATCCGACAAAGCCAAGCGCGTGCGAAGCGAGAGAGCCGCCGGGATACAAGCGCCATTTCTCCTGCACGAGAAGCACTCCGGGTATTCGCAGCTCGCGGATTTTGGTCGCCTGCAGGTCGCTGAGCCGGAACGCGACTTCTTCATACGGGTCATCCGCTTTACCAGCGCTCGCGTAGAACTTCTCTTTATCCAATCGAATGATTCCATTTATTTTCTCGTACGCGTCATCGGGGCTTGACAGCGTTTTGGGCTCTATTGCGACGCGCCAGCCGGTTTGCATGACCGCCGCGACGACAAGCGAGCCGTCCTTCTTTCGCAAGAATATTCCGCCGCGGTCGTCCTTTTCAGAAGAAAGAGCCGTGTATTGCCCGCGCGCGTCGCGCTCGTATTCGCTTCCGTTTACGATTTGCACGAAATAAAGGCGGGTAACGAGCAAAAGCGCGCCAAGAATGAACAAGAAGGAAAGCAAACGGGCGCGCCGCACGAAACTAGATTTCATTATGGGAAATTTCGGCCCGTCCCACGGTTCCCGGGCGGTATACGTATGCAGGCTTAGAGACTGGCGCGAGCCCGAGCGATAACCCTGCCTCCGGCGTCACTTTCTGCGAAGCCGCGAAATACTCTCTCTCATAGCTTCCTATTTCTGCTCCCGCTTGCGACACCAGCGCAAGCGCTTCCTTTCGCGCGATGATATTCAGCGCGGACGAGCCGACAAGATATATATATATAAAGATAAGAAGCGCGAGGACGGCAAGGAAGGTATTAAACGCGATGTTTTCAAAAGGATGTTCGATACTCAACGCGAAATTCGCCCGCGGAGCGGGAAATTGCAATTTTGCCTGGAATATTGATGGCTTATGTATTTTTGTTCGTCCCATAGATATGTCCCAATCTACGAATCATCCGAATGCTACGAATACCTACGAATGCATCGTGTTGTTTATTTGTAGACATTTGTAAATTGGTACTCATTTGTAGATTGGAATATTATGATTTCTCTATCACCCTCAGCTTCGCGCTTCGCGCTCGAGGATTCTCCAAAAGCTCTGCTCTGCCGGCGCGTATTGGCGAATGAGTGACACGATTTCCTTCTCCGGATTTTTCCCAGAACAAGAATTGATTTTTTACTTCCCTGTCCTCAATGCTGTGAAAGCTTATTACCGCGATTCGCCCTCCTTTCGCGAGAAGCTTCCACGCGGAGTTGAGACCTTCTTTCAACGCGCCGAGTTCATCGTTGACCGCGATTCGCAAAGCTTGAAATGTGCGCGTCGCCGGATGAATTCGCCCGCGCCTGTACGCCGGCGGCACCGCGCCGCGGATTATTTCCGCAAGTTCAAGCGATGTGCGTATCGGAGACTTCGCTCGCGCCTCGACAATTTTCTTTGCAATCCTCCGCGAATAGCGCTCCTCGCCCCATCCGAAAATGACGTCGGCAATACTCTCTTCCTTCCATTCATTAACAATCGTGGATGCGGTTAGCGTGTTCGAACCTACGCTTGTGGAATAAGTCATAGAAAGTGGCTCGTCTTTGAGGAACGAAAATCCGCGCCCGGCTTCCAGCTGGTATCCGCTCCATCCGAGGTCAAACACCGCTTTGTCAATTTTGGCGATATTCAATTTCTCTAGTTCCGCGGAAAGGTCGCGAAAATTCGCATTGACCAAGTGAACGGTAAGTCCGCGCAAATCCTGAAGCGCTTTTTTGGTCCTTTCTATCGCGCCATTATCGAGGTCAAAGCCAATAAATACGCCATTTTTGCCAAGCTTCTCCGCGAGCGCGCGGGCATGCCCTGCTCCGCCCAATGTCGCGTCGACGACCGTGTCGTCCGCATGAATGCAAAGATTCTCTACTACTTCGTGTAAAAGAACACTGCGATGTCCATTGATTGATGACATCGAGTTGCCGGAGGATATAACGAATCGCGTGCGCATGACCATTATTTTTCCTCCAGCAGCTCGGTATCACCAGTTAGTAGTTAGTAGTTAGTAGTTTCTAGGATTTGTATTTGTGAATTTCTACTGTTCACTTTCTATTGCCTACCAATTACAACGCTCCAATTTCTCCTAATTTCTCTGCCATAGCGTCAGCCTGTTTCTCGATGCGAGCTTTGTAGTTCTTCCATGCCGATGCGTCCCAGAGCTCGACCCGATCTGAAACTCCGGCGAAAACTACGGTGCGCTTGAGGCCCGCGAATTGCTTTTGGTGGTCGGGAATCAAAATGCGCCCCGCGCTGTCCGGCTCCACTTCCACTGCTCCTGAAAGAATGAAGCGATTAAACCCCCGCGTATCGGCTTGCGCGAAAGAAAGCGACTGGAGTTTCTCTGCAACTTTCTTCCACGCGTCTTCCGCGAAAAGAAAAAGGCACGTGTCAAGTCCGCGCGTTATAACCATTTTTTTTCCGAGTTCTTTTGCGAAAGATTTCGGCAAAGTGACGCGTTTCTTTTCGTCAAGCGTATGTTCGTATTCTCCAATCAACATGTTAGTAACTGTTAGCGAGCGGAAGCGAGCTTAGAGTTTCTTACACCCAGCACCTTTCGCGAAAGGTGCTGGGTTCTCCAAAAATATAGTCTCGACGTTCCTTATTTTTGGGAATCCCACTTTTCCCCACTATCTAATCATTATATGCCACTTTCGCCCACCGCAAGCCAGTTATCCCCAGCTCTTCCCAGCCAGTAGCCGGTAGCCTGTAGCCTGTAGCAAATGCTTAAACCTCGCTCGGTTTTGTGGTAAAATCGCCTTAATGCTCAACATCTTCAAGAAAGCTACTCCTGAAGCTCTTGCGGAGATTGCCGAGGAAATGCGAGTGCGAAAGACAAAACACTTAGTACTTCTCTTTTCAATGGGTTCGCAGTTCGACCACCTCATCGTCCAACAATTGGCGCGACTGGGCGTTTACTGCCTCGTCGCCGACCCGGCGTCGGCGAAAGCCGGCGACGTGAAGAAAATTAATCCTGCAGGAATAATAGTTTCGGGCGGTCCCGCTTCCGTGCATGATGAGCCGCCGCCGTTTGATGCAAAGATTTTTGATTTGGGAATCCCCGTTTTGGGAATTTGTCTCGGTTTCCAGATGTGGGCGAAACATGTCGGTGCCAAAGTTACTCCGCATGAAAAAAGAGAGTTCGGTACGCACACTTTGAAACTATTATCCAAAGATGATTTGTTTGAAGGGGTCGCAAATGAAACCAAGGTCTTGCAGACACATGGCGATTCCGTGGAGCCCGGTTCTATTATCACAACTCTCGGCTCCACGGAAAACGCGCCAGTTGCCGCAGGAAAGTACAAGCATCTCTGGGGAGTTCAATTTCATCCCGAAGTGACAGAAACCGAGGAAGGCGCGCGCATGTACGAGAATTTCTGCTTCAAAATTTGCGGAATTGCCGACCGATTCCCCGCGCACAATGTCGCGGAGAAAAAGATTGATGAATTGCGGAAGAAAACCTGTTCGCCAACTGGCGGAGGAAGAGTGCTTATCGCGCTTTCAGGCGGCTCGGACTCTTCGGTAGTCGCATATCTGCTGAAAGAAGCTATGTCTGGCACTTCCGGAAAGATCCGTGGAGTTTACATCCGCGGAATAGACAGGCCCGATGACGAGGCGTATGTAAAGAAATGCTTCGGGAGCGAATCTTGGATAGACGTAAAGATAGTAGATGCGACTGAAGAATTCCTTCAAGCGCTTCGCGGGAAAACTGGTATGCGCGAAAAGCGCATCGCTATGCGCGGTGTTTATAAAGAAATCCTCGAGCGAGAGATAAAATCTTACGGAGCGGATTTTATTGCCCAAGGCACTTTGTATACGGACTTGCGAGAAAGCGGGCTGGGTACAGCGACTGGCGCCCGCGTCGCGGAAATCAAAGTGCATCACAATATAGGAATTGAATTCTCCGTGCCAGAACTTCGGCCACTTGAGACCGAGGTAAAAGATTCGGCGCGCTCTATCGGCCGCGACATAGGAGTGCCGGAAGATTTGCTCGTGCGCCACCCATTCCCCGGCCCCGGCCTTGCCGTTCGGATTGAAGGAGAGGTCAACGCCGAGACTCTGCGAGTCGCGCGCGCGGTGGACGGGATTTATATAGAAGAACTTCGCGCGGCGAAACTCTACGAGACAGTCTGGCAGGCAGGCGCGACTCTGACACGCTCCGAACACACTGTCTCCAAGGGCGATGACGCCGGAGTAGGGCATGTCGTCGCGCTCTGGGCGGTGTGGAGCGTAAACGGATTCACCGCGCGCTTCGCGCGATTGCCTTATGATTTTCTAGACCGCGTGTCCAGAAGAATTACGAACGAAATTCGAGAGGTCGGCTCCGTCGTGTATCGCATCTCCGACAAACCGCCGGCTACGATTGAGTGGGGGTGATAGGGCGCTCAAAGACCTGGTAGTTTTTAACGGCCTATCGGTCATGATAGGCACCCGTAGACGGGAGGAGCCACTCAAACCGTTAAAAACTACCGGGCCATCTCGCTGTAGCTATGGAAGGGCAGGTTCTAGCTGTGGACCCACCGGGAATCGGACCCGGCCCTCGTCCATGCCATGGACGCGTAATACCACTTTACTATGGGCCCTACAAATTCATACTATCAAACTTCCCCTTTGACTCCAAAAAAATATATTTGTCGTGGTATGTTATAAACGAACTGCGCTTCCGTCGTTCAATGGATAGGATATCTCCCTCCGAAGGAGGTGATGCAGGTTCGATTCCTGCCGGGAGCACCAAGTGGATATATAATTTTGAGAGTTCTGTTTTCTTATAGGCATATTCGGCCGAATATGCCTATAACGGCGGACAACAATCGCGCGTACAACCGCCTACAGAAGTTTGATTACATTCGCGACGATCGGGTGCTTGCGCGGAGAGATACTGTGCCACATCGTCAAGCCCTCCTGTTCTTTCTCCAAAATTCCCGCGTTGGTGAGAACCGAGAGATGCCGTGACGTAGCTTTAAACGAAAGGCCAATTTCACTAGCGATGTCCCCCACCGACGACCTGCCGACACGCTTGAGATATTTTAGAATCGCAAGCCGACGTTTATTGGCAAGAGCTTTCAGATTTCTTTCTAGCTCATTCATATGTTGCATCGTATCATCATATCTTTCCGCCCGCGACTCCTTATACGCATATTCGGGCGAATTAGCCTATAAGAAGCCGCGGAGGTGAGGGTGTTATTATTCGGCTTCAAACAACGCGCTTAGGGATTCTCCATTTGTGATTCTCTGGATTGCGTCGCCGAAAATCCCGCCGACCGATACGACTTCAATCTTAGGAGACAATGTGCGGTCGTTTGAAATAGTGTCGGTGATGAACAATTTCTTTATCGGAGAACGGTCTATCACAGAGAGCGCCTGGCCGCTTAGGACTCCGTGCGTCGCGGCGGCGTAGACTTCCCGCGCTCCGTTTTCTACGAGCAGGTTCGCGGCTGTTGCAAGTGTTCCGCAAGTATCCGCCATGTCGTCGACTATCAGAGCAATCTTTCCTTTTACATCTCCGACTAATTTCATTCTTGAAACCTGATTGGGTATGTCGCGTTCCTTGTGAATGATGGCGAGTTCGGCTGATTTCATAAGGCGCTTAGCGTATGACTGCGCGCGCACGACTCCGCCAGCATCCGGCGAGACAACCACGAGTTCATCTTTGGCAATTGCGTCCGCGAATATATTCTTGAAATGTGAGATGAATACCGGCCTCGCGTAGAGGTAGTCAACATTGGCCGTCCTGAAGAATCCTCCGATGGCATCATCGTGAAGGTCCATCGTAAGAACGTGGTTGATGCCGACAGATTCAAGTATCGTCGCGAACACGCGCGCGGAAATCGGCTCGCGAGGCCTGTCCTTTCGGTCTTGCCGAGCATAGCCGAAATAAGGAATGACCGCTGTGATTTCATGCGCGGACGCGCCGCGCGCGGCGTCTATCGCGAGAAAAAGCCGCGTCCAGTTGTCGGACGGCGGGTTGGTGGACTGAATAAGAAAAATACTTTTGCCGCGGAGATTCTCCTGGAACTGCACGTACTGTTCCCCATCCGCAAATGTCTTGCACTGAACCTTCCCGAGCGGAACTCTCAAACGCTCCGAGATTCTTTTCGCGAGCGCGTCATTGCTTCCCAAGCTGAATATTCGGTAGTCCATAGAAATAGTGATTAGCGTATAACGACTAGGGTATGGCTTTTAGATTACCATGAAAGTATAATCTTTTCACGCACCTTTAGCTCAGTGGTAAAGCGTTCCGTTTTCACCCCGTTAGAAATGGTACAGGTGCAATTGCGTGGGTGGTTAGCTCAGTTGGTAGAGCGTTCCCTTCACACGGGAAAGGTCACAGGTTCGAGTCCTGTATCACCCACCATTTCTAACGGGGCAGGTCGGAAAGGTACGTAGGCTCCCGATTTGTCTACGCTTGCGTAGTTACAAATCGCAGTGCTGTGCGCTCCCTGTTTCTCCAAGAGCGAAGCGATTGGTAAGAAACAGCAGTGCTTTAGCTTCGATCCTTACAAGGTGCACATGGAATTGCCTTGCAATTCCGAGGACAGACACGGGCCGTAGTATACCGGTAGTACATACGCTTCGGGTGCGTATAGACCGGGTTCAATTCCCGGCGGCCCGACAAGAAGCTGTATCGACGAAATGGGGGAAATGCCTCTGTACCAAACATATGCGACCGCATGACTTTGGTACACACCGCTTTTGCGAATGCCGATGTCGTGGTAATAATTATTGACGTGCGCGAATTGATTGAGACGCAACGCCTGCGACATCTCTTCGCGTATCGGGGTATAGTGTAGCGGCAACACGCATGCATGGGGTGCATGAGACGCTGGGTCCGACTCCCAGTATCCCGACAGGATATGGTATATTCTTTTAGTTCTCGCTAGGGCTCATAGTAAAGTGGTATTACGCGGCATTCGCATTGCCGAGGCCCGGGTCCGATTCCCGGTGAGTCCACAGAAAACAGCCAGTACTGGGTTTTTACAACAATGCAAATACTAGGTTTTTCTAACAATGTTAGGTTTTGTTAGGAAGCGCCAATACTAGGTTTTACTAGTAATGTCAGGGTTTGTAAGGAGTAGCTTTCTCAGTGAAAAGATGATGAAATAGCTGTCTACCCAGCTTGCGAAAAGTTTTTTATGACGAATCCAACAAATACGGAAATACCACGATCCATTGCTCGCAAGTTCGCACACCTTATCGTAGCAGGCGACGACGAGAAGTCCCTCCATAAATCCATAGACTATCTCACACAGCAAGTATTACTTGAAAAGGGGGCGGGTTCACCAAGGGTTGTTCGCAACAATTTTGAGGAATATTTTCACATAAAGTTTGGGGAGGACGAGATTAGTGAGTCGCTCGGTCGTTTGGTACGACAAGGTTTTGCCAAAGAAGGCAACGGCGCTTTTTCCTTAGATGTTAAGCAAGAGGGTTATTTGAAAAAACTGAACGCGGACACCCGTTCAAAAGAAAGACAAATATACAATACTTGGATTGCTAGCATTTCCCCCAAGTATCCGGAACTTACTCAACAGGATCGTGAGTGGTTGATTGATGATTTGAAAGTATATTTGTACCGCCTCTTTCTTCGGAATGGTGCAGAGTGCGCGGCGCTACTAAATCCCGCTCGTACAAGCAATACGATTGCACAGTCTTCTGAAGAGTTGTTACGGCATTTACCTCAGAGGTCGAAAGAGATAGCAACGATAAGAAAAATCGAGTTTCCACGTTTTTTGAGCGACGCACATACAGAAAGACGCGTTTATTTTGCAAGTCTTTTGGACGGCACGTTTATCTACCAAATCATACAAACCGATCCCGATACTTTCAAAGCGATAAAGGACAATTTTAAGAACTACACGTTCTATTTAGACACAAATATATTATTTTCAATTTTAGGTCTTCGAGACGCACACCAAACTTCAACAGTCGAGAAAGCTTTCGAGATTGCCAAGAGCTTCGGAATCAAGTTTGTAGTCTCGACTAAAACAATGGAAGAAATGCGGTTTGCAATCCAATCGCAAGCTGATGCTCTGTTACGAAGTCCAACCGTCCGGCGTGACTTGGCTGAAATAGGAGCAGATATTTCTGAAGAGGAAAGTCTTACTACGGCATACTGGCGTGCGTATGCGAAGACAGGAATAAGTCGAGAAGACTTTCTCGAACGTTTTAGACATCTCTCGGATTTACTGAATGCCAAGAACATTCAGGTAGTAGACGACCATTTCATTCCAGCGCGTAAGACACTTAAAGCAGAAAAGGAGGCGTTAAATAAGTCCATTCAGATTAAGAAGAGCGAGAATGTCGCGGAGCATGACGCGTACCATCGCTTATTAATCAGCTTTCTGAGAGATTGGGCATTCAAGAAGAATAGTCCCCAAAGATACTGGTTTCTCTCTTGGGACAATCAACTCAGTAAATACGCAAATAAGGTTCGTAAGTCAGACGAGGTAAGTTTTCTCTACTTACCACACCAGTTGGTTCAAATGCTCCGACTTTATACTCAGAGAACCACTGACTACGACGAGACGTTCCTAGAACTCTTCACAAGACCCCAAATAAAGTCGGCGCAAAACGTTATACCGAACGATTTTGCTGAAAAAGTACTGACTAAGATTTCGAGCTTCTCCGATTTGCCCGAGGAACTAGCAGTGAAGATAATGCTGGACTCCAGTTTCATTTCAAGGATAGCAAACACCAGTGATCAAAATATTAGTAAAGAGATTGATAAAGAGGTGGATACGCGCGTTGCAGAGCAATTAAAAGATTTGAACAGTAGAGTAAAAAGGCTTGAAAGACAGAATCTCGAATCTGCCAAAGAGAAAGAGCAGATTCAAACCGACGCTTCGGCCTCGATAGGACGGAAAGATAAACAAGCAGACCGCATAAGAACAGCACTTCTTATCATGTCGCTACTCTTTTTGATTGCAGTGGCCTATATTTTCTACGATAAGTTGTGGGATCAACTCACCTTAATCCCAAGACTAATCGCCCTAGTTATTGGCCTCGGAGCAATGCTGGGCGTACTTAGGTTGAAGTGGAATATCGGCGTTACGTTTGCACACATCGGTACTGCCATTGGTATCTCCGGCGCATTTTTCGTTGTAGCTTTCCTTAATCTGCCGATTGAAGAAGAGAAGCCGAGCGTTGATTCTTTACCGTTTGCTATAACGGCTTCTTCTGCGAGCGATGATGCAACGACGACAAGCCCAACAACATCAGATAGTTCAAATACGAAGTAGTAGTTACCTAGAAACGACAAAAGGGCTTTCAATGGCGTTATTTTCCCCTTCACGCAGAATCTGTACTAGTTGACTACAGTCGTGAGCAAAAGAGTTCCAAAATGCTAAACTGGAGTCCACCAAATTTAACTTGACGAAGATGTTGCCTCGGGGTTTTGTCCGCAATTCTATTTGATATTTACAATCTTATACTTTTGCGCGCCTTTGGGAGTTTCGAACGTGAAAAGCTCGCCTTTTTTCTTTCCCATCAAGGAAGAGCCGAGCGGAGAGAGGTGCGAAATCTTATGCTCCTGCATATTCGCTTCGGCGGAGCCGACAATTTCATACGTGTGTTCCTCTTTTTCGCCCTGCTTCTGAATGGTCACGAAATTGCCCAAAGAAACTATATTTCCCTTCGGATGCTCAATTATTCGCGCTCGCGCCAAGCTCTCCTCAATGTTCCTAATGCGGTCTTCCGTCGCGGCCTGCAGATTTCTCGCTTCCTCGTACTCCGCATTTTCAGACAAATCGCCCAGCGAACGGGCGTATTCCAACTGCTCGGCAATCTCGCGCCTGCGAACCGTTTTCAAATGCTCAAGCTCTTTCGTGAATTCATCAAACTTCTCTTTGCTCAAATAATTTGTTTCATCAGCCATACGTTGTGCGCAGTATTATACCTGTTCAGCTTGCCACCGCAAGCTGAACAGCCGGTAGCTGATAGCCGGTAGCTCGTAGCCAGAAAAACTCCCTCGCATTTTGCTACAGGCTACAGGCTGCCGGCTACAAGCTATTGCACGTACTCCGGCTTATGTGCAATCAGCCACTGGAAAAATGGAAGCATCGCGGGCGATGCGCCGGCAAGCGTTCCCGCCGGTGCTTTTTCAAGAACCGTCGCGTACGCGAAACGCGGATTTTCCGCCGGCCAGAAACCGATTGACCATGAGTTCATTGATTCGTTATTAGCCCCCGTCTGCGCGGTTCCGGTTTTTGCCGCAATGTTTATGCCTCCGATATTGAGCGCTTTTACCGTGGCATCACTGCGCGGGGATACGACCGCCAATCGCATTCCCTCGCGCACCACCCGTAAATATTCATCCGGAATGCCGACATTCATATATGGCACAGTGGTGCTTGCTTCCGCGGACACGGCCAGCAATTGCGGAGTTAAAAGCTTGCCGCCGTTCGCGATGGCAGAAATAAATCTGACGGCTTGAACGGGAGTTACCTGGAATCCGTATTGTCCGATAACTGTGTGATACGTGTCCCCTATGCGCCACGGGTCGTCCTTGCCGAAAACCGATTCTTTCCATTCGGGCGTCGGAATAACTCCCGAGACTTCTCCCAAAAGCGCGATTCCCGTCGAGGTAGCGAGTCCGAAATTGCGCGCGTACTCGTCAATTCGATTTATACCAAGCCCCTTTTGTCCGCCGTAGCCGCCTCCTATCGTGTAAAAATATTCGTCCGACGATACGGCGATGGCCGTGCGCATATCCACCAATCCGTGTACAGCCCAGTCCTTAAAAACAGATGGATGTTCCGGGTCGTACGGGTTCGGAATTTTGAGCGCGCCCGTGGAGAGAATTTGTTTTTCCGGACTGATAATTCCCTCCTTTAGCGCGGCGGCGGCGAAAATCGGCTTCACGATTGAGCCGGGCGTGTACGCGCCGGCGACGGCGCGATTCAACATCGGCGTGCGCGGATTGTTGACCGCCTCTCGGACAGCGCGGATATTTCCTTCGGTGAATGCGGCGTGGTCGTATTCGGGAAAACTCGCGAGCGCGAGAATTTCTCCGGTCTGCACGTCCATAATTACCGACGCGCCGCCGGTAAATTTGTTGGCAATGGCATGCGCGGAAAGAATTTTATAGAGCTGGCTTTCTACTTCCGCGTCTATGGAAAGTTTTAAGTCAGAACCATTTCGCGGAAGAGATATGAGATTTTCGCGGACAATCTGCTCGCGCGCGTCAATCTCTCTCATGATGCTTCCGTTTTTGCCTTGAAGAACTGAATCAAATGAAAGCTCGACGCCTGAAACTCCTGTGTATTCTTCGCGCCACCACGTCCCCCCCGCGTCCGCTTTGGGATAACGCACGAATCCGATGAGATGAGAAAGTCCCGGCAGAGAACTGTATTTGCGAAGCGCGAACACCGACGATGTGGCGGTATCTATCGCGACATCCGCGCGTACCGATGGAGGAGATTCGTTCCACGCGAGTTCGCGCCCAGTTCTGTCGTAAATAATCCCGCGCATCGCGAATATGAGCGACCTGTCCAGGCGATTATTCCGCGAAATGTCTGAAAGTTCCTCTCCGCGCGATATCTGCAAATCATACGCTCGCGCTGAAAACACTGTTGCCAGAATCAGGAATACGGCTCCAACTCCCCAAATCGCGCGCGGAGATACCCGATGCTCTACCCTCCCTTCGAATTGCCGTTCGTTGTGGCTCGGAAGATTCGAGGAATCGAGAAATATCTCGTCTGGAGCAATCTCGTGCGTTCGTTTCGCGCGCGTTCTGAAAAAATCCATATCGACACTATATCATTTAGAAGTATGAGTTCTGGCAGTCAGACTGCTAAATTCATGGCAGTCTGACTGCCAGAAACTCCGTCTGCGTTATCTAAACGAGGCACGTTATTATGAAAACAAGAATTCTTTGCGAAGAGGCTCAAGCCCCCACACGAGAATGAGCGCTGATATAGTAAAGATTGGAAGAGGATGAGACAACCCGGGCGGCATCCAGAGAAAATCCGTCAACAGGCCTATGAAAAGAACTTCCCACGCGGGATACCGGAACGCGAGAAGTCCCATGCAAAGAATAGTCACCCACGGCGGCGCAAAAATCGCACCGAAGCTACCGACGATGACCAATGTTGGACGAAATATGCGAGACATATAATATGTTCCAATTTACGAATGTAAGTTCATTATGTCCCAATCTACGAATCATCCGAATACTACGAATGGCTACAAATGGCCGACCGGTCATTGGTCGGCAGGCCAAGCCACGAGATCTGCTGATTCGCCTGTAGACGGTGAGCATCCATTATTCGCAGTTATTTGTAGATTGGAATGCATTTGTAGATTGGAACTTCACTGTTTTACGATATACACAAATTGCAGTACTGAAAGATTTACGGGAAGATAGATATGCACGCGCTTGTACGCGCTTCCGGAATCTTCTGACACATTGCCGACAATGCCAATCGCGCGCGAGCCGAGAGTAGGCGACACAACAGGATCTCCAACCGCGACTTCCGACTGCCGAGGAACATCCGTTCTCGCGTTTCCGCCTCCTTGACCCTGAACCGCGACTCCAACTCCGTGAAGCACCGCATCGGAAGAAATATTGGGAGTGAATATTTCTCTCACAAGCGACGCGTGTTCGTCTACCGCTTCAACTGTTCCGATGACGAAATTCTCCGCGCTTAGCACAAGATTCCCGGGCGAAACAGAGTCCGCCCTGCCGGCGCCTATCTGGAAAGTTCCGTACGGAGAAGCGCGAAAAGAAGAAATTATCGGCGCGGTGATTCCCGATTCCCTATTTTGTCCGCGTACGATTTCGGCCACATTGAGCATTTCTCGCAAAGAGGTGTTTTCGTCCTTAAGAACTCTGTACGCGGCGGAGCGCTCTTGGAATTGCGCTACCTGCTCCTTTAGAGCCGCATTTTCAGCGATGAGTCCGCGGCGCGTCGCGAAAAATCCGCTTCCATAAACCGACTTCTGAATTGAAACTCCTAATCTCCACGCGAGAGAACCGGCCTGCCGAACAAGCGAGCGCACTGAACCCCCGGACATCAAATCAATAATGAAGAGAGCGCAAATAATCAGCGTCGCGATAAAAATGCGCTTTCGCCCTGTCTGCGTGCCGCGCACAGGCAGGCCCGTATGAGGCGACCATCTGCCCTGCAGGAAATTATTCCGTCGGAACAAGTTCATCGTCGCTTCGCAAGAGCGCCTCGCGATATGCTTCCAAGTCGTCAAGTACCACGCTAGTCCCGCGAACCACAGCCGTCAAAGGATCCGTTGCCACCATTACAGGCACTCCGAGCGTAGCGCTTAAGAATTGCGGCAATCCTCGTATCAGGGCGCCCCCTCCCACGAGATAAATGCCTCTTTGCATCACATCAGCGACAATCTCGGGTTGCGTCGTCTCAAGCACTTCTTTGATTTTCTCAACCAGTTCTTCAATTGAGTGCCCGATGGCATTGCGCACATCCTGGTCGGTGACGACCATTTCTCGCGGAAGCCCGGTTACCAAATCCCGTCCGCGCGCAATCGCCTCGAAGCGCTCGCGCGCGGGAGCCACGGAAGCAACCGCAATTTTTATTTCTTCGGCGCTTTTTATTCCTATTAGAATCTTGAATTCGTTTCGCGCGTGCCCGATGATGTCTGTATTGAATCTGTCTCCCGCGATGCGGACATTTTTCGAGTTGACAAGACCGCCGAGCGCGATTACGCCTATGTCTGTCGTGCCCCCGCCGATGTCGATGACCATGCTTCCCGTCGGCTCATGCACCGGCAGTTCAATGCCGATAGCCGCGGCCATCGGCTCCTCGATGATGTGAACCTCGCGAGCGCCGGCGTCGCGCGCGGCGTCGCGTACCGCCCGAACTTCCACCGACGTGATTCCGGAAGGAACGCCGACGACAACTCGCGGGCCCAAAAGCTTTGTGTGTCCCGCCTGGGCCTTGTTGATAAGATACGCGAGCATTTCAGAAGTAACCTCGAAATCGGATATGACTCCGTCTACCACCGGCTGTACGGCAGTGATGTGCGCGGGAGTCCTTCCAAGCATTTCCTTCGCCTGCGCTCCGACGGCGACAACCTTCCCGGTTTTTTGATTCACGGCGACAATGGACGGCTCGTTGATAACGATGCCTCGCCCTTTCACGTATACAAGCGTGTTGGCAGTGCCAAGGTCAATCCCAATATCGTTGGAAAAATACTGGAGGATCCGCTCCTTGTAATCGCTCAATTTCCAGAAAAATCCTGATGCCATAAAGATAGTCGCTACGCTCCTTATTTTCCTATGAGGACGTCGATTATAGCGCTTTCAGAGACAAGTGTCGTTGCGCCCGTCTTTCTTGAGACGACCTCGACGCCTCCTTCAGAGAGAGTCTTCTCCGAAATCACCAGTCTTGTTGGAATCCCTATCAGGTCAGAATCGGCGAATTTTTCTCCCGCTCGCAAGTCGCGGTCGTCATACAAAGTCTCGATGCCGTGTTCCGCGAGCAAGTTGTACAAGTTGTCCGCCTCGGCGACAACGTCCTTGTTCCCGCCGGAAATAGTGATGAGATGAGCTTGATACGGCGCGACTTCCTTCGGCCAGACAAGGCCTTTCTCATCGGACAATAGTTCCGCGATGGTTCCCATGAGCCGCCCGAGTCCGATTCCATAAGAGCCAAAAACAACCGGCGCCTCCTTTCCGCTTTCGTCCTTGAACGTAACTCCAAGTTCAGATGTGTACCGCGTGCCGAATTTGAATATATTTCCGACCTCGATTGCTTTTGCTTCAACTGCAGGCGGCCTCGATAGTGCATGATAAATAAA
>ERZ1292640.1132-Hain-H43-02um-R1-1132-length-22057-cov-5_pt1 | contig 22057 bp, 15 predicted proteins | sample MGYA00564404_ERZ1292640 | MGnify/ENA primary metagenome ERZ1292640 (study PRJEB36523, sample SAMEA6512636) | groundwater metagenome | collected 2019-01-08 | study: AquaDiva: Metagenomics assemblies of 32 groundwater samples
GAGCGGTTTCTGCAGGAACTGATACGCACCGGCCTTCACGGCCTCGACCGCCGTTTCCACTTCGCCGAACGCCGTCATGATGATGACGACCATCTCGCGGTCCAGCCGGCGCAGCTGCTCGAGCGCTTCCAGTCCCTTGGCGTCCGGCAGCTTGAGGTCCAGCAGCACCACGGCCGGCGCCTCCTGGGCCGCGAGCCGAAGCGCCTCTTGCCGCGAGCCCGCGAGGAAGACCTCGTAATTGGCGCTCCGGAGCTGGTCGCCGAGCCACAGGCGCAGCAGCTCCTCGTCGTCCACGATCAGGATGCGCGGTCGCCGCACTCGCATGGATCACTCTCCGCCGGGCGCCAGCTCGGCGACCGGCAGCGAAACGATGAATTGCGCTCCACCAGCCCGACCCTCGGCCAAGCGGATCGTACCGCCGTGCTGGTCCACGATCTGGCGCACGATGGCAAGTCCGAGCCCCGTCCCGGCGTGCTTGGTCGTGAAGAACGGACGGAACACGCGCTCGCGCAGCTCCGGTGGCACGCCGGGGCCGGTGTCGCCGACCAGCAGTTGGACCGAGTCGATCTCCCGGCGCGTCCCGATCTCCAGCGCGCCGCCCGAGCCGAGGGCTTCGATGCCGTTGAGCGCGAGGTTGACGATCACCTGGCCGACCTGCTCGGGGTCCACCAGGACCGGGGGCAACCCCGAGGACAGGTCGCGGCGGATCTCCACCCCTGAGCGTTGCGCCCGCGGCTCGACAAGCCGCAAGGCCCGTTCGACGATGGCGTTGAGGTCCAGCCGCGAGAGCCGCGCCGGCGACGGTCGCGCGTAGTTCAGGAGTTCCTGCACCGCGGCCTCCATGCGCCGCACGCGCTGGGACATCTCCTCGATCAGACGCTGCCCCTCCGTGTCCGACGGATCGAGCCGACGGCCGTGCAGTTGCAGCCCCCCCGCGAGCCCGAGCAGCGGAGTCTTGAGTTCGTGCGCGATGCCGGCTGCCAGCTCACCGACGGTCGCGAGTTGCTCGGCCCGGTGCATCTCCTCCCGGTGCAGCTCGCCAATGCGCGCCGCAGACTCCTTCAGCTGAGCGGCCATGTCGTTGAAGCGCCGGCCCAGGAGACCGAGCTCGTCGCGCTGCGCCACCGCGACCGTGGTCGCCAAGTCCCCCTTTCCGATGCGTTCGGTCGCGACGACGAGCGCGTACACCGGGCGCACGATGCCTCGCGAGACGATCCACGCGACGGCGATCACCACGAGCACGAACGCGGCTCCGAGCAGCGCGGACGCGGACCGCAGCCACCGCAGTTCGCCCAGCGCCGCGCCGACGGGCACTTCAGACAGGAACTGGAGGGCGTAGCCGGGCACCGCGTGCACGCTGCCGAGAACGTCCTGCGCCTCGGCGTTCCGGTAGCGTGTCGTGCCGGCCCGCAGTGCGCGCGGACCCGGGAGCCGGCTCGCGTAGTCGACCGACCGGTGCGGGTGGGAGACCGCGATCGGGCGACCCGTGAGGTCCACCACAAAGCCCTCCACGGCGCCCGTGAGATGCGCCAGCAGCTGCAGCGCCCCCGCGATCCCGTCACTCGCGATGCGAGCCGCGACGACCATTCCCGGCGCGGTGTCGGTCGAGGGCAGCGCGACCGCGAACGCCAACTCCGGCCTTGCGCTCGTCCCGACGCGCTCGACGGCAAAGGCCTGGCCCTGGCGACTGGTGCCCGCCAACAACGTGCTGTCTCGCCAGCGGACGCCCGAGCCGAAGCCCGGCGAAGCGGCCACTACCACGCCATTCGGCAGCACGAGCTCGATCGTCGTGAACACGCCCAACTGCTGCCGCAACCGATCCAGCACTACGGACGCAATCCCGCTGGCCCCGCTCTGCACGACCGGGGTCGCCTTGGGGTCGCGCAGCGCCTCCGCGCTCGCGACGAGCAGCCGGTCGCCGCGCGCCGCCGTCGCGAGCAACAGGTGCAGGCGCTCGACCTCGTCCCGCACGTGATGCGCCTGCACCGAGGTGAGTGCGGCCAGATCCCGCGCGACGAGCTCGTGAATGATACGACTGCTCGTCAGATACCCGATGGTGTTGGAGACGAACAAAGGAACGAGCGAGAGCAGGAGCAGCCACACGAGGATGCGCTTCCCCAGCGCGCTCCGGAGGGGGTTCTCGCGCCACAGAAGCTGCAGGACCCGCCAGCCGCCCACCATGCAGTCCCTCCTCAGGCACGGCCCAGGAGTGCAAGCACTGGGCCTCAAGCCCCACCGTAGCAGTAGGACTGCGTCTGGCTGGGGCATCTCCCCCGCCACAACAGCAACGCCGTCTCTCGCCAACTACCGGCTAATCGCTTGTGGATAGATATGATACGCTCGATGCAACCGCAATGGCACCGGCCGTGCCTAGGAACCCCATGAGCGATGCCCGGAAGTGCTGCGGATCCTCAGGTCAGGAGTGGGGCATTTCACCCGCGGGTGGCCTGCCGAGCATGACGGGCAGGCGATCGGGACGGCGAGATCCGGACGGCGGAGTGAGGGCAGCGTGGACTTCGCGCGATGGCGGCAGTGGGCAACCAGATGGAACTCCCGGCCTCGGCTGCGGCTGCTGATAGCCGCCGCCGCAAGCGCCGGGCTGCTCCTCGCCGTGGGGGTGGCAGTGGCCGCGCGCGGCGTGGCGCAGCCGATCGCCTTCAACCATCGCCTGCACGCCGAGCGACTGCACCTGGACTGCGAGCTCTGCCACCAGCACGTCCGGACTGGCGCTCATCCGGGTCTGCCCACGCTGGAGACCTGCGCGATGTGCCACCAGGCACAGCAGGGAGACTCGCGCGAGTCGCGGCGCGTCACAGCGTTTGTGGAGGGCGACAGCGCCCTCGTGTTCGCGAAGCTGTTCACGTTGCCAGCGCACGTGTTCTACACGCACCGGCGGCATGTCGGGATTGCGAATCTGGAGTGCAAGAACTGCCACGGGGAGATCGACCGCACGACGACGCCGCCCGGGCGCCCGCTCGTACGCATCACCATGGGGTTCTGCCTCGAGTGTCACCGCAAGACCGGACAGACCACGGACTGCGTCGCGTGTCACCGCTAGAGGGCCTGTGAAACTCGATCGCCGCGAGTTCCTTCTCGCAGTGGGCGGCGGCGTCGCGGGCCTCGGGCTGCTCGGCACGCACTCCGGCGCCCCGTCCGCGGCGCAGGCGGCGGGGCCGGGGTGGGAGCCGGGCATCGAGGAGCACCTCACCTCGACTTGCCTCGTGTGCCCGTCGCGGTGCGGCATCCGGGGTCGGGTCGTGGACGGTCGCCTGGTGCGCATCGACGGCAACCCGCTCCACCCGCTCAACCGGGGCGGCCTCTGCCCGCGCGGGGCGGCTGCCGTCCAGACGCTTTACCGGCCCGAGCGGTTGCGCTCCCCGCTCGTCCGCACGGGGCCGCGCGGTGAGGGCGGATGGCGTGAGATCAGCTGGCCGGCGGCGCTGGACTCGCTCGTCGAACGACTCCGCCAACTGCGCGGGGCGGGGCACCCCGAGGCACTGGCCGTGCTCGCCGGCTACTGCGCCGGTTCCATGGACGAGCTGTGGCGAAGGTTCCTGCGCGCCTACGGCTCACCGAACTACTGCACCGACGCGTACGACGACGGGATCGAGGGCGTCATGGCGGCGATGCACGGCATCGCCCAACGGCCGGCCTACGATCTCGAGCGCGCTGGACTCGTCCTCTCGTTCGGCGCTCCGCTGTTCGAGGCGTGGTGGTCCCCGCTCCAGGCGCAGGTCGCGTTCGGACGTCCCGCTGGCGGCCGTGCCGAACGACCGCGCTTCGTCCAGGTCGACACGCGGTTCTCCGCGACCGCGGCCCGCGCGCACGAGTGGGTCGGTGTGCGGCCGGAAACGCACGCCATCCTCGCGCTCGGCATCGCCTACGTGTTGATCAAGGAGGAACGGATCGACAGCGCGTTCCTGGCCGAGCACGTGTCGGGATTCGAGGACTGGACGGACCGCGCCGGGACCGTGCACGAGGGTTACCGGTCCATCGTGCTGCGCAACTACCGGACGGAGGAAGTCTCGGCCGCGACGGGCGTTTCGGTCGAGCGGATTGTCGGCCTCGCGCGCTCGGTCTCGGACCACCGCCCCACGCTCGCGGTGTGCGGAACCGACGTGACGCTCTCGCCCGACGGCCTGGTGGCCGGCATGGCGGTGCACAGCCTCAACGTGCTCCTCGGAAGCATCAGCCGGCCGGGTGGCGTCCTCTTCCCCGACCAGCCTCCCCTCCAGGGCTTCGGGCCCGAGACGCTGGACCCCGTCGCACGGCGGGGGCTGGCGCACGCGCCGGTGGGCGTGCCCGCCCCGTTCGGTGCCGAGTCGACGCTTCCCTTTGCGGAGGCCCTGGCTGCGGCGGATCGTGGCGCGTTGGAGGTCCTCCTCGTCTACTACGCCAACCCGCTCTCAGCCTCACCACGCCCCGACACGTGGACCGCGGCGCTGGAGCGTGTTCCTCTCGTCGTGAGCTTCTCGCCGTTCGCTGATGAGACCACGCGGCACGCCGACTTGGTGCTGCCGGATCTCCTGCCGCCCGAGCGGTGGCAGGATGGCCCATCGCCGAGCTCGTATCCGTTCCCGACGTGGGGCATCGCGCGACCCCTGGTCGCGCCTCCCACCGCTGGGATGAGCGCGGGCGACGCCGTGCTGCAGGTAGCGCAGCGATTGGGCGGCTCGGTTGCCGCGAGCCTGCCTCACGAGGATTTCGCGGCGCTGCTGAAGGCTCGCGCCCGCGGGCTCTTCGACGCCAAGCGAGGCATGCCGTTCGGCGACGAGTTCGAGACGACCCACCAGCGGCAGATGGAGGAGCGGGGATGGTGGCTCGGCGAGCATTCGGACTTCGAGGCATTCTGGAACGCGCTCCTCGAGCGTGGCGGCTGGACGGACCCGTTCTACGACGCCCCCGATCCCGGGCGGCGCCGACGGAGTGCGAGCGGCAAGATCGATCTCATGCCCGTGCAGGTGCAACGGCATCTCGCATCCGCCCGACGGCCGACGGGACTGTACCTGTTCGCGGCGGGTCGTGACGAGTCGGTCTCCCGGCCGGCGGAGTACCCGCTCCGTCTGCTCCCGTACCGTGTGTCGACCCTCGCCTCGGGAACCCTCGGCCTGGCGCCCTGGGTGGCCGAGCGGCCCACGGCACTCCTCGACATCCACTGGATCCCGTGGGTCGAGGTGCATCCGGACACCGCGCGCGAACTCGGACTCACGAACGGCGCGATGGCCTGGGTGATCTCGCCGCGCGGTCACTACCGCGCGCGCGTCAAGCACTTCGTGGGCACGGCCAGGGACACGCTGGCCGCACCCTACGGCCCCCGCCACCCCGACGGCAGTCCCGCCAATCCGCTGCACCTACTCGACGGGGCCGCGGACTCGCTGACCGGCCTGCCCTCCTGGTCCTCCACCTTCGTGCGCCTCGAGCGCGCCTAAGGGACTGCGGATGCCGCGATGGGGCATGGTGATCGATCTCGATCGCTGCACGGGCTGTGCGGCCTGTGAGGTGGCGTGCAAGAGCGAGAACAACGTCCCCGCCGTGTCGCCGGCACAGGCCGACATGGGTCGGGCGGTGAGCTGGATGAAGGTCATGGTGCTGGTCGAGGGTGATTTCCCCGACACCACCCTGCGCTTTGTCCCGCGGCCCTGCATGCACTGCGACAACCCGCCGTGCGTGAAGGTCTGCCCCGTGGCCGCGACGTACCTGAGCCCCGAGGGCATCGTGGGCCAGATCTATCCCCGCTGCATCGGCTGCCGCTACTGCGCCAACGCCTGTCCGTACACCGTGAAGTACTTCAATTGGTTCGCCCCGACTTGGTCCGAATCGGAGCGCGCGCACCTCAACCCCGACGTCTCCGTCCGTCCCAAGGGCGTCATCGAGAAATGCACCTTCTGCCATCATCGCCTGCAGAAGGCGCGCGAGGATGCGCGCGCGGAGGGCCGGGAACTGCGGGAGTCGGACTACCAGCCGGCCTGCGCCGAGGTCTGCCCAACGGCAGCCATTGCGTTCGGTGACCTGGACAACCCGCAGCACCTCGTGGGCACCCTCTCCCACGAACCTCGCGCGACGCGCCTGATGGAGGAGTTGGGCACCGAGCCGAAGGTCTACTACCTCACGCCGAGGACGTGACGTGGGCGATGCGGCGTCGAAACTCCGAGACCTCCCCGAGGACGCACGCGTCATCCTCCGGCCGTTGGTGGAGACGACCTGGCGCTTCTATGCGGTGGCCGGCCTTCTCGGTGCCGTCGCGCTCTGGGGACTCGTGGCGTACTACCTCCAGTTCCACTCCGGGCTGGGCCGCACCGGTCTCAACCAGCCGGAGTACTGGGGCATCTACATCATCGACTTCGTGTTCTTCATCGGCATCAGCCACGCCGGCACCCTCATCTCGGCCATCCTGCGGATCAGCAAGGCCGAATGGCGGCGCGCCATCACACGTTCGGCAGAGTTCATCACGGTGCTGGTCATCGGGTTCGGCGCCATCCAGCCGATCATCGATCTCGGCCGGCCCGACCGGTTGCTGAATGTGTTCAAGCACGCCCAGCTGCGCTCGCCGCTACTCTGGGACGTCATCAGCATCGGGCTCTATTTCACCGCCAGCACCATCTACCTCTACCTGCCGATGTTGCCCGACCTGGCTATCATCAGGGACGCCGGGATCAAGGCGCCGCGCTTCTACCGCTGGCTGGCGGCGGGCTATCGCGACACGCCCGAGCAGCGGAACCGCCTCGAACGCGCCATCGGCATCCTGGCGATCGTCGTGATCCCCCTGGCGGTGTCTGTCCACACCGTGATCGGCTGGATCTTCGCGATGACGCTCCGCCCGATGTGGCACTCCACGATCTTCGGCCCCTACTTCGTGATGGGGGCCATCTACTCCGGCATCGCGGCGCTCCTCATCGCGATGGTGGTCCTCCGCCGGGCGTACCGCCTCGAGGAGTACTTCCGGCCCGTGCACTTCGACTACATGGGGCGCCTGCTCCTCCTCTTCAGCCTGCTCTGGCTGTACTTCACCTTCGCCGAGTACCTGACCGCGTTCTACGGCGGCGAGCACGCGGAAATGCGGACGTTCTGGGCGAAGGTCTCCGGCCCCTTCGCGGTGCCGTTTTGGACGATGGTCCTGTGCTGCTGCGTGATACCCCTCGGGTTGATGTGCCGCGGGGCGACGCGCACGCCACGCGGCACGCTGTACGCCAGCATCGCGGTGGTGATCGGCATGTGGCTGGAGCGCTTCAACATCGTGGTGCCCACGTCGGTGAACCCGCGCTGGGAGTTCGAGCAAGCCGCCCGCTACTTCCCGTCATGGGTCGAGCTCTCGATCATGGCCGGAACGTTCGCGGGCTTCATCCTCCTCTACATGGTCGCCACCAAGTTCTTCCCGATCATCTCCATCTGGGAGATCCGCGAGGGGCGGGAGGTCGCGAAGCACGAGGTACCCGAGCGCGTGGCGTCGTACCTGCCGCCCGATCCGATCGGAGCCGCCTGATCCGCCCCATCGGCACGGCCATCGCGCTCGCGGGGGCGCTGGCGGGCCTCGCGTTCGGCCTCGAAGCGCAGGCGCCATCCGCGGCGGCGTGGGGCGGCGATCCCGGCGCGGGGCGCCGGATGTTCGTCGAACGCGGCTGCGTGCGCTGTCACGCGATCTGGGGTAACGGCGGCACCCTTGGTCCCGACTTCGCCACGCTAGGCGCCGCCCACAGCATGCAGCAGTTGGCCGGCCTCTTCTGGAATCACACGCCGCGGATGATCGAGACCGTGCGGCGGCGCGGGTTTCAATGGCCGACGCTCACCGAGACCGAGTTGGCGAACGTCCTGAGCTACTTGTACTACGTCAAGCTATTCGACGAGCCGGGCGACCCCGTCCTGGGCGAGCGGTGGTTCCGCGAGAAGCGCTGCGTGCAGTGCCACCGCGTGGGCGACGTCGGCGGGCGAATGGGTCCCACGCTCGATGGGTACGCGCGCTATGTCGCCCCCATCATGTTGGCCGAGGGCATGTGGAACCACGGGCCGGCGATGCAGGCCCGGCAGCGCGCGAGCGGCGTCTCGACCCCGACTTTCGAGGGGCGTGAGATGGCGGACCTCCAGGCCTTCATTCGCCGCGCCGCCGCGCTGGAGGGCCGCCGCGTCGTGCTGCTGGAGCCGCCGCGGCCGGAGCGGGGTCTGCGCCTCTTCACGGCCAAGGGCTGCGCGCGGTGCCACGGATCAGCGGGGCGCGGCACCGAAAACGGACCCGATCTTCGTGCGGCGACGCTGCACATGCGCGTCTCCGAGATCGCCGGGGTGCTCTGGAACCATTCGTTCGAGATGTCGGCCCGGATGCGCGAGCGCGGCTTCGGGTTCCCGCGGTTCAACGGGACGGAGATGGCGGACGTCATCGCGTTCCTCTACTACCTGCGATTCGACGACGCCCAGGGCAATCGCGCCGCGGGCGAAGGGGTCTTCCGCGCCAAGGGCTGCGCCGGCTGCCACCAGTCGGAGCAGGGTGCCGCCGTAGGCCCGGACCTGTCGCAATCCGATGCCGTGCGGACGCCCATGCGGCTCGCCGCCGCGATGTGGAACCATGCACCCGCGATGTTCGCCGCGATGCGGAGCCGCGCGGCGGATTGGCCGCGGTTCGAAGGGAACGAGATGCGGGACCTGTCGTTCTTCCTCCGCGGCCTCGCCCGGCCGCCCTCGAGGCGCTAGCCTTCCTCTACCTTCTCCTTCTTCTCCTTCTCGTGCTCCTCCACAATCTTCGCCGCCACGTCCGGCGGCACCTCCGAGTACTGCCTGAAGGCGTACTTGTAGGTGCCACGGCCGTGCGTCATCGAGTGGAGCTGGGTCGAGTACTTGAACAGCTCCGCCTCGGGCACGACGGCCTTGAGCTTGAGCAGATGCCCGTCGGGCTCGGAGCCGAGGATCTGGCCGCGGCGTGAGCTGAGGTCGCCCATCACGCCACCCAGATACTCCTCGGGGGTCCAGACCTCGAGATCCACCAGCGGCTCGAGGATGATCGGCTTGCACTCGGGCGCGACGTTCCGGAAGGCCAAGATGCCCGCCAGCTTGAACGACATCTCGTTCGAGTCCACGTCGTGGTACTTCCCGTCGAACAGCTCGACCTTGAAGTCCACGACCGGGCAGCCGGCCAGGATGCCGCGCGCCGACGCCTCCTGGATGCCGCGGTCCACCGCCGGGATGAACTTGTTGGGGATCGCGCCGCCCACGATGGCGTCCTCGAACACGTAGCCCGAGCCACGGGGGAGCGGCGCCATCCGGATCCAGCAGTCGCCGAACTGCCCCCGCCCGCCCGTCTGCTTCTTGTGCTTTCCCTCGCCCTCGCCCTTGCCCTTGATCGTCTCCCGGTAGGGGACCTTCGGCTTCAGAATCTCGGCGTGCACCCCGAACTTCCGTGTGAGCCGGCCGAGGATCACGTCGAGGTGCCGCTCGCCCAGCCCGCGGATCCACGTCTGCCGGACCTCGGCGTTGTACTCCCAGTGGAACGTCGGGTCCTCCTCGGCGAGGCGCGTCAGGCCCGTCGAGAGCTTGTCCTCCTCGCCGCGCACCTTCGCCGCCACCGCCATGTGGATGACGGGATCGAGGAACGGGACGCGCGGGAGGACCACCGGCATCGCCTGGGTGGCGAGCGTGTCGTTGGTGTGCGTGTCGCGCAGCTTCGCCACCACGCCGATGTCGCCGGCGTGGAGGACGTCCACCTCGATCTTGTCCTTCCCCTGCGAGATGGAGAGGTGGTTCAGCTTCTCGAGGCCGGAGCGCGCGGGGTTGTAGACCTCGGCGCCGTTCTTGATGCTCCCCGCCACGATGCGGAAGATCGAGACGTCGCCGACGTGGGGCTCGGAGACGGTCTTGAAGACCAGCGCCGCGAACGGCGCGGCGTCCCGGGGCGGCAGCTCCACCTTCTCGACGGTGCCCCACTTCTCGGCGTGCGCCGGGTCGCCGTCGGAGGGCGGCGGCACCAGCTCGACCAGCTCGGAGAGCAGCGCGCGCATCCCGTACGTCAGCTCGGACGCGCCGCACAGCACCGGGAAGAGCTCGCCCCGCTTCAGCGCCGCGCGCATCGCCGCGACCAGTTGGTCGTGCGGGATCTCCTCGCCGCCGAGGTAGCGCTCCATCAGCGCGTCGTCGGTCTCGACCACCTTCTCAATGAGGTCCTTCTCGTACCGCTCGTACTTCTCGGCCAGCTCGGCGGGGATGGCGATCTCGTCGTACTCGCCCGTCTTGGTGCCGCGCTTGAAGTTGAGCGCCTTCCGCGAGATGAGGTTGATGACGCCGTGGAACTCGAGGCCCTCGCCGATCGGGATCTCGATCGGCACGGCCTTCGGCGTCAGGCGCTCGCGGATGTCGTTGTAGACCTTCTCGAAGTTCGCGTGCTCCTTGTCCATCAGCGACACGAAGAAGGCCGCCGGATGGCCGAAGGCGCGGGTCTGCCGGTAGACCTTCTCGGTGCCGACCTCGACGCCCGCGGTGGACGAGAGGACGATGAGGGAGGCGTCGGCCGCGAAGATGCCCGCCGCCGCGTCGCCCGCGAAGTCGAGGAACCCCGGCGTGTCGATGAGGTTGATCTTGGCACCCTCCCACTCGGCGAACGCGAGCGAGAGGTTGATGCTGTAGCCTTTGTCGATCTCGTCGGGGGAGTAGTCGGTAAGGGCGGTGCCTTCCTTCACGCGGCCGTGCCGCTTGCTCGATCCGGCCACGAAGGCGAGGGCGTCGACCAGGCTGGTCTTGCCGCTGCCTCCGTGGCCCACCACGGCCACATTTCTGATCGATTCTGTCGCGTATTCCTTCATCGGGCGTCCCAGTCGAAGTGCACAAGAAAGCGGGGGCGGTAACCTACCCGCCCCCGTCGCCGAGTGTCAAATGAGCCGTGCGCTACGGCCGCACGCCGCCTGGAGGCGGTGGCGGCGGGTTGCCGCCGGGTCCCGGGGGCATCCCGCCGTCGGGGGGCGGATTGCCGCCCTGGTCGCCCGGCAGGCCGGTGCCGCCCGGCCGCTGCAGGTGCCGGTGCATCGCCCGCAACGTCTCCAGCGCCCGAATATTGAGCCCGAGGGCCTTGGCCTCGTCGCCGGCGCCCAGCGCGGCGATGGCCTGCGCCCTGAGGTCGGCTACGAAGGCGAGGACGCGCCGGATGCGGGGGGCCGCCGCGGTGTCGAGGCGCGCCTCGATCCGCGCGACGACGGTGTCCACGTGGGCACCCGTCCGCTCGGCGGCGTTCGGGAGCACCAGCACGATCGCGCGGAAGAGGGTCTGGTGCGCCGCCTGGAAGTACCGGCGCGCCGCCTCCCGGTCACCGGCCTGGGCCGCGGTGCGCCCCGAGTCCGCCAGCGCGCGCGATTGCTCGAGCAGGGCGCGGGCCCCGGGGTTGTCCTGCTGCCGCAGCGCGGTGAAGAACGCCTGGAGGATGAGGTCCATCGTGCTGCGCTGCCGCTGCACGATGGAATCGGCGGTGCCGGCGAGGCTGGCGGCGAGACTGGCTTCCGGGCCGGTCAGGGCCCCCTCGTCGGTGAGGACCCGGGCCTCGCGGCTGCACGCGGCGAGGGCGGCCACGGCCACGACGATGGAGGCAACGGCGAGACGGCGCATGCGATTCACTCCGTTGGGGACAGTGCGTTGGACGACCCGAGGGCGCGGCTGTTAAGTCTGCAGGCCTGCCCGGCGGCCGGGCGCCCCCCCTTGGCCGGGGCCGGCGGCCAGGCGGCCTGACCCTTGCCTCCGGCCCCGCCAGAGCGTATGAGGAACGGGACACGACCCCGGGTGGTGGGAGGACCCGATGCTGATTTCCGCCGTACTCACCGCGGTGACGCTCCAGGCCACGCCCGCGCAGGTCCAACGCATCCGCTGGGTGCCGAACCCACGCAGGACGAGCGGCACGTGGGTCGCCGACCCGTCGCGTCACCTCGCGGACTCGACGGTGACGGCGCTCAACCGCGAGATCAGCGCGCTGGAATCGGCCAACGGCTCCGAGATCGCCGTGGTGGTGGTGGACTCCACCTCCGGCCTCACGCCCTTCGACTTCGCCCTCGCGATCCACCGGGGCTGGGGCGTCGGCAAGGCGGGGCGGGACAACGGCGTCGTCCTCCTGTGGGTGCCGACGCAGCGAGCGATCCAGATCAGCGTGGGCTACGGCCTCGAGGGCGCGATCCCCGACCGGATGGCCGGGCGCATCCGCGACCAGCAGATTATCGCCGCGTTCCGCCGCAACGCCTTCGACGAGGGGATCCTCGCGGGCGTGCGGGCTCTCGCCGCCGCCGCGCGAGCGGAGACCTCGGCGCGGCAGGGCATCACGCCGCGGATGCAGACCGGCGATGGCGGGGCCGCCCGGCCCGGCACCGCGCGGTCGGGCGCGGTGGGCTCGACCTCCTCGGGCGGCGGCGCCATCGGCATCTTCTTCACCATCGTCTTCTTCGCCGCCCTCGGCGGCGGCGGCTACGCGCTCCTCCGCGGCTGGCGCCGCACCCGGCGGCGGAGGTGCCCGAAGTGCCGGACGAAGATGGACCGGCTCAACGAGCGGGCCGACGACGCGTTCCTCGACAAGGCGGAGCGCGTCGAGGAGAAGCTGCGGAGCGTGGACTACGACGTCTGGAAGTGCGGCGCGTGTAGCGAGGCGATCAAGATCGCCTACAGCAAGAAGTGGAGCGGCGTCGAGGAGTGCCCCCAGTGCAAGCACCGCACGATGCAGGTGCGGCAGGCGGTGGTCCGCTCCGCGACGGAGAGCGCCGAGGGGATGGCGCGCGTCATCGCCAAGTGCGAGAACTGCGGGCACAAGACGGAGCACAGCAAGGTCCTGCCGCGCATCGTCTCGTCGAGTTCCTCGTCGTCGAGCAGCGGGTGGAGCAGCTCCGACAGTAGTGGGGGAGGCGGTGGTGGCGGCTCCGACTTCGGCGGGGGTTCGGCGGGGGGCGGCGGCGCGGGGGGCACGTACTGAAGAGAGGGCACAGGGGCACAGACACACAGGAGACAGACAGGGATGGAGTGGCGCGACCAGATCGCCGTCGTGACCGGCGGCAGCCAGGGCATCGGCAAGGCCCTCGTCGAGGACCTGGCCCGCCGCGGCGCGGCGGTCGGCTTCTGTGCGCGCGACCGGAAGGAGGTCGAGCGGGTGGCGGCGGAGTTGCACGCCAATGGCCGGAAGGCCCTCGGCTTTCCGTGCGACGTGCGGGACGAGGCGCAGGTGGCGGCTTTCGCGGAGCGCGTGCTCGGGGACATGGGCGTGCCCACCATCCTCGTCAACAACGCCGGGGTCGGGCGGTTCGCCTCGGTGGCGGAGATGAGCCTCTCCGCCTGGGACGAGGTGATGGACACGAACCTGCGCGGGGTGTTCCTCGTCACCCGCGCCTTCCTGCCGGCCATGCTCGGCGCGGGGCGTGGCGCCGTCGTGAACATCGCCTCCCTGGCCGGCCGCAACGGCATCGCGAACGGCGCCGCCTACTCGGCCTCGAAGCACGGCGTCATCGGCTTCTCGAAGTCCCTGATGCTCGAGGTGCGCAAGCAGGGCATCCGCGTGATGACCGTCTGCCCCGGCTCCGTGAACACCCCCTTCTTCGACACCGAGACGCCGTTCGACCCGGACCGCGGCCGCATCCTGAACCCGGACGACGTCTCGAAGGTGGTGCTGGACGTACTCGAGCTGCCGGAGCGCGCGCTCGTCTCGGAGCTGGACATCCGGCCCTCGAATCCCTAGCGGCGCGCAGCTGCTAGTGCAGCACGGGCAGCACGATACGCGAGGGATGGTCGGCGGACCGGAACACGCGCTGGGTCGTGCGCTGGAAGTCGGCGTCGGTCGCGCGCCAGATGTCCATGAAGCGTCCGGGGTTCCGGTCGATCATCGGGAACCAGGTGCTCTGGACGTGGACCATGACGCGGTGCCCCGGCCGGAAGGTGTGGTAGATGTCGTTGAGCCGGAAGCGCAGCGCCGTGACGGCGTTCGGCACGAACGGCTGCGGGTTCGACATGCTGGCGCGGAACTTCCCCCGCATCACGTCGCCGCGCACCAGCATCTGGTAGCTGCCGGTGAGCCGGCGGGTGCGGGCCGTGGTGCCGTCGCCGCTGTCGGGGAAGACGTCGATCACCTTCACAATCCAGTCGCAGTCGGTGCCCGTGGTCGAGACGGTGAATTCCACCTCCATCGGCCCCGCGACCGTCGTGGCCGAGGCGAGCGGCGGCGTCTGGTAGACGAGCACGTCCGGGCGGCGCGTCGCGAACCGCTGGTCCTCCACCATGAAGCCGCCCTGGTACCAGTGGGTAACGGCCGCGGTATACGGCACGGGCTTCGCCGGGTCGCTCACGTACTCGTCGAAAAGGCGGCCGCGCGCCGTCGGCGCCTCGAAGGCGAGCGCGCCATTCTCCCGCAGATAGAGGCTGGTCGTCGTCGTGTTCCGCGGCGGCCACGCGTCGAGGAAGCGCCACTGGTTGGTGCCCGTCTCGAAGACGGCGGCCTCGTACTCGCGCGGCGCGGGCTGGCCGTCGCCCTTCAGGTAGTAGTTGAAGAACGGGACCTCGATGCTGTCGGTGAAGAACTGCGCCGTCTGGGAGTCCCAGCCGACCGCGCCCAGGGAGTCGCCGCGCGGGCCGTTCCACTGGCCGTGGGACCAGGGCCCCATCACCAGCCGGTTCACGGCGCCGGGGCTCTGCCGCTCGGCGGCGGCGTAGGCATTGAGCGCGCCCCACAGGTTCTCGGTGTCGAACCAGCCGCCCACCCACAGCATCGCGGGCCGCAGGTTCCGCAGCCACGGTCGCGCGCTGCGCGCCTGCCAGAAGGGGTCCCAGGTCGGGTGCTGCGCCATCTCGTTCCAGAAGGCGATGCTGTCGTGGAAGAAGCGCGGGTTCGCGTTGGAGAGGGCGCCGAGACGGTTGAGAAAGAAGTCGTAGCCGTCGGGCGTGACGTGGTCGAGTCTGCCGGCCGAGGGGGTGCTCGTCGGCTGCGGCCGCGGCCGGCCGAAGCCTGAGAAGAAATCGAAGGCGTGCGGCAGCAGGAGCGCGCCGTTGTGGTAGAAATCGTCGCCGCCCATCCACTCGGTGACGGGCGCCTGGGGCGAGACCACCTTCACGGCCGGGTGCGCGTCGATGGCGGCCATCGAGGAGTAGAACCCCGGATACGACGTGCCCCGGACCCCGACGCGCCCGTTGCTGTAGGCCACGTTGTGGACGAGCCACTCGACGGTGTCGTACGTGTCGCTGGTCTCGTCCACGTCCTGGTTCGAGCGCTTGTTCTCGACGTACGGGCGCACGTTCACGTACTGGCCCTCGGACATCCACGCCCCACGCACATCCTGGAAGACGAAGATGTAGCCCGCGCGCAGGTAGGCGAGGAGCTGCGGGCTCCCGAGGCCCCGGAAGAAGCCCGGGAAGCGGTCGGCGCCATACGGGCCGACGCTGTACGGCGTGCGCGTCATCACGATGGGGTGCCGCTGCGTGGTGTCCCTCGGCGCGTAGATCGCCGTGAAGAGCCGGACCCCGTCCCGCATCGGGATCTGCACCTCCTGCTTCGTGTAGAGCGCGCTGAAATCGGTCGGGGCCTGGGCAGGCGCCGGAACCTGCGCGCCGGCGATGGCGGGCAGGGCGACGAGGGCGAAGAGGGCAAGCGCGCGCTTCATGGAGCCTCCCAAGGGGAGGGTCTCAATCTAGTTGGGACGGCGGCGCCGGGCCGAAGGTTGGCACTCCAGGGCCGAGACATCGCCACGGCCCTTGACGCGTGCGCGTTGAGGTCGAATATGTTGGCCGCTCACCCCTGCGGTCGGCTCTTGGAGGAGGTTACGCCCGTGCCCGCTCGCTGTAGTCATTGCGGCAGCACCGTCATGCCCTACCGGCGGTACGCGTTCTATGTGCGGGCGTCGGCGACGTGCGCCCACTGTGGGACGGAAGTCCGCCTTCGTCACTTCCGCATCTTCGTCTACGGCAGCATCGCCGCCGGCGGCATCCTGACGCTGGGGGCGCTCCTGCTCACCCACTCCACCGGCGCGTTCGTCGCCGCCATCGCGGCGCTGGTCCTGGTGGCCGTGGCCCTCGACTACTGGAGCTGGCGGGCGCTCCCCTGGGACCCGGTGCAGCCGAGCGCGGCCGCCGTACCGCCCGCGGCGCCACCGCCCGCCCCACAGTAGAGGCGCAGCCGATGACCCGTCGCGCGTGGCTGCTGCTTGCCGCTCTCACGGCCGCAGTGCCCGCGCGCGACGCGGCGCCGTACGCCCGTCCCGCCCAGATCCTGCCCATCGGCTCGGTGCGGGAGCGCCTGTACCGGGGGCCGTGCCTGTCGCGGGCGGTCCTGGAGCCGGTGCTGGCGCGCTTCGAGTCCCTGCGGGACACCATCGCCGCGCTCTACCGCTCGATCCCGGGCCTCGAGGCGCGGGAGGCGGAGCAGGCGCTGCGGTACTACGACGAGTTCTACCGCGCCATCCGGGACCGGCAGGGCTTCGTGCGGGGGATGGTGGAGAGGGACTGCCTGCGGTCGCGGTTCGCGAACCCGCTGCCCGGGCCGTAGGGGCATGCCAGCGCCGGCCGCTCCGCGGAATCGCCGAGAACCCCGCGGCGCCGGGGTGTTGGCGCTGTGCGAGCGCCAGAGCAGGAGACGAGGAAGGCCCCGGGAGCGCGGGGCCTACGCAAGGAGAGGCGCCGGGCGGATTTGAACCGCCGAATGGAGGTTTTGCAGACCTCTGCCTTACCACTTGGCTACGGCGCCGGAGCGAAGTGGAAAGTTCGCTCCCAGCAAGGGGTTTCTCAACCCGCGCGGCGATTCTGACGCCGAGACGAGGCCCTGGTGGCGCTGCGCCTAGCGCCCGAACACGATGCGGATCTCGACCACGACGGGGTTGAGGCGCTGCATCGCGCGGAACGAGGAGGACAGACAGCTGTCGACCTCAAGCGCATCCGACTCCGCCTGCGTGATATCGCCCGCGCCTTGGGCGAAACTCAGGAACACCCCTCTGAGCGACGCGCCGAGCTGCCCACCGGCCCACGTGCAGTGCCGACCTCCTTCGCCATAGTCCCACCCGGCGAGCTGGAACGGTCTCCCGTTGAGCGCCTCGAGATCCCTGAGGCTGCGCCCGAGCGTCACCCCCCCGCGCGTCCGCCACACCGAGGCCCGGCCCCGCAGCGAGATCTCGCGGGGCGTGCGCCTCGCCTCCGTCCAGTCTGCCCAACGGATCTCCAGACGGCGCAGCGAGTCGGCGCGGAACAGGATCGCCCCGACCTCGGTCTCGCCCTCGCCAAGGTAGATCGTGTCGCGCGCGACCTCCTCGGCCCCGAACCGGTCGAAGAGCTCCTGCTCCGAGGTCGCTCGCGTGATCGGGCCGATGCCCTCGCCGGAGATGAACCACGGCGGCCTGGCCCACCGCCACGGCGGCGGCGGGCTGTCGTACCCGGCCAGGCCCAGCGAGATACCCATCACGCGGTCAGCCTGCATCCGGAACTCCAGGGCGGGGGGCAGGCCGCTCGGATCCTCGTCGTTCGCGTACCTCCACGACGTCGCCGTGCGCCCGCCCGGCTCGCCGTACGCGGCGCGAAGCCGCTCCGCCGCATCGCCGACCCGAACGCCTCTGGCGGTGGCAGCGGCCGGTGTCCGGATCGTGATGCGCTCGACGCTACCGGCGAGTTCCACGATCACGTCTCGGTAGTGCCACACCCTGAGGCCGGCCGTGTCAAACGGGTGTCCGCGCACCGCGACGCTCTCGGGCCGGCCCAGAGCGGTCATGACGCTCGCGGAATCCGCGCCAAGCGCCACGCCGGCCACGACGACGTCAGCCTCTTGAATGGGGCCGGTGGGCGCGGTTCCGGGGCTCCTCTCGGCGTGCGGCTGCGAGGCGAGCGAGTCGGCTGGTGCCTCGCCCCGTTCGGACCGGCATCCGGCGGCGGCGGCGAGGACCAGCATTGCCGCGAGCACGGCGGGGAATAGCCTGGCGTGAGTCACAGAGGAACGGGATGGCGCCGCGTCGTGGACGCGCCGCGGCCAGCCCACGCAACAATAGGCCGTGGCGGCGCACGCCGCCAGCCGGTTCTGTATCCGGCGGGTTGAGCCCGCAGGTGCCATGCGCGACGACGACCTCGTGACGTCGGTGGGCGTTCCAAAGCCGAGACAGTATCTCACGCCGAGACCAAAGGCAAGTCAGCTTGCGGCGACGACGCGACCGATGCACGTTGATGGATAGTACGTGCGGTAAAGCTACGATGCGCCCCGAACCATCAGCCGGCTGGGCCGTGCTCGCCTTCGTTGCCTGCTCTGCAGCATCAGCCTGCAGGGACCGCGGAGCGGAGCAGCCGCAGGGGTCTGCCCCGCCCCCGGCAGCCGCTTCGTCGCTTCAGGTCAGACCGGAGCAGGCGCTCGGGCCCGGCCCAAGTGCCACTCCGCTTCACCTCGCCGCCCTGGCGGGGAACCTCGCAGCCGTCGAGTCGCTGTTGCGAGCGGGAGCCGATCCCGTGGCCTCTGACACCCTCGGCGCCAAACCGATCCATTACGCGGCGCGCGCTGGTCACCGCGATGTGGTCGAGGTGTTGCTCGCCGGTGTCGAGCCCCTGTTGTCGCGACCGGGACCCGTGCCCTTCCATGACAACGTCGGTGACGGTCCGTTACACTATGCGGCGCGTGGAGGTCACCGCCCCGTGGTGGAGCTGCTGCTCGCCCGTGGCTTCGATCCTCGCCGCTCCAACGATGGCTACGTGACCGCGCTGCACGAGGCAGCACGCCACGGTCACCGGACGATTGTGGAGCTCCTCCTGGCCGCGGGTGCTTCGGCGACCGAGTCCGACGGTATGGGCAACACTCCGCTGAGCCTCGCCCGCGCAGGCGGACACGAATCAGTGGCAAGGCTGCTGGAGTCGGTGTTGCCAGAGTGGGCCGTGCTGCGGTCTCTCGACACGGTTGACTTCCAACCTGAGCCGGACCCGGACGCGGTCTGGCTGGCCGACGAAGTGATGCCACTGGCTTACCACAGCGGCGACTGGTGGGTCGCAATCGCGAACCGACACAGCGGCACCGAGGGTGGCGAGTCAGCCTGCAGCTACCGTATACCGTGGAGCGGGGCGGCGAGCGATGGCGGGATCCTGATCGAGCGGTGGCGGCGGATCTACCGCGACAGCGTTTCGCGCCTCGAGCGAAGCGAGATAGCGGCGCAGACGCTCGCCACCTCCGAATGCACTCCGCAGGCCGAAGTCGACCGTCGGTTCGCAGCGGCCGTGCGGGGCCTCCAGGGCAGGCTCAGCCCGGATGCAGTGTGGACGCTGGCGCGCGCAGATACCTTCCGCCTGCCTGGCGCGCCACCGCGGCGGCTTCGCTACCGCGTCCTGCGCGACTCGACGGTAAGGGACATGGCTTGGGAGGCAGACAGGGTGCGTGGAGAGCGGACTGTGGTGTGCTTCGCGGGCGAGGCAGACACGACGGAACGCTGCATCATGATCGACACGCCGCGCCCTTCTAGAATCGTGAATCGCGTGACGCCGGTCTCCGCAGTGGTGCACCGCGACACGATCTGGGTCTTCGGGTTGCGAACCCATGGCGAGAGAGTGGAGCCCGCCTGGGCCGCCCAGCCGATCGGAGTGGGTGCCGTCTTCCTCGGCAGGGTACCGATTGGTCGGACTACGACGACCGGGGCTCGCCGATAGGCGTTCCGCCGCAAGCTACTCCACCTTCCGTGGCGGTGTGCCGGCGCGCTCCCGCCCCGCCGAAAGCGCCATGGACAGACAGCTCGCTTGGGCCGCAGCGATCTTCCTCGGACCCGCACCGCGCGCTTCCCGTCGCACGTCGTGCCGCCGGTGTTGCCGAACTAGGCCCCTTCCGCGTCGTCGCTGAAGGCCACAGGTTCGACTCCTGTCTGGCGCATTCTCTCAAGATCAATCGCATCAACCACTTGGGGCCGCCGGTTTGGGCGGCTCTTGGCGTCGCGGTTGGGACGCTGCCCTCCTGTGGCGTCGACATCGCCGCCGTGATCGCCCACGCCCGCTCGGGCGACGGCTGTTGACAGCAGCGCACCCGCGTATTATTTGCCTGCAAGCACATTCGGGTCCGAGTCCACTTTTCCCCGCAGGACGGCATTGGCACAGCAGCCCGGTTGTGGACGCGCTGGTTCCGGCGATTCGTGCGAATCACGCGCGTTCTCCCGTTGCTCCGGACCGGCCATCGGCCGGGGCGTTTGTGGCCCCCACAGCGTGAGGAGACGCGTATGAGACGACTCCGGTACATTATCGGTGCGCTCCTGGCAGTGCTTTGGATGGCGCCACTTCGCGCGCAAGCTCCCACCGGCGCGATCCGCGGACGCGCCATCGACGACGCGACGCAGCAACCGCTCGCGAGGGTCGCGGTCGCGGTCGGGAACCGCGGGGCGCTGACCCAGGCGGACGGTCGCTACCTCATCACGGGCGTACCCGTGGGCCCAGGCACCTTGCGGGCGCGGATGCTCGGGTACGCGCCGGCGACGCGGCCCGTCACGGTCGTGATGGGCCAGACGGTCGTCGTCGATCTCGCCCTGACCCCCCAGGCGGTGAGCCTGGCGGAAATCGTGGTGACCGGCTACGGGGAGCAGCGGGCGGGCGACGTCACCGGCGCCGTGTCGCAGGTCAATCCGGAGGAGTTCAACCCCGGCCGCATCATCAGCCCGGCGCAGCTCATCCAGAGCAAGGTCGCGGGCGTGCAGGTCGTGGACAACAACGATCCGGGTGGCGGCCTCTCGATCCGGATCCGCGGCGCGACCTCGGTCAACGCCAGCAGCGAACCGCTCTACGTCATCGACGGGATGCCGATCGGCACCAGCAACGGTGGCGGGCTCTCCGCGGGCCGCGACCCCCTCAACTTCCTGAACCCCGACGACATCGAGAGCATCACGGTCCTCAAGGACGCCTCGGCCGCGTCGATCTACGGGGCGAACGCCGCCAACGGCGTGGTGCTCATCCAGACCAAGTCGCGGTCCGGCGGGCGCACGGGGCAGCAGGTCAACTACAGCAGCAGCGCCTCCGCCTCGAGCGTCACCCGGCTCCCGGAAATGCTGAACGCGGCGCAGTTCCGGTCGGCCGTGCAGCAGTACGCGGCCTCGAACGCCAGCCAGCTGCTCAGCGCCAGCACCGACTGGTTCAGCCTGGTGACCCGCACCGCGTACGGCCAGGAGCACAACCTGTCCTTGTCCAACGCGAGCGAGAGGCTGTTCTACCGGGTGTCGCTCGGCTACCTGAACCAGGCCGGCATCATCCGGGGCACCAACACCGAGCGCCTCTCCCTGGGCATGAACTTCCAGCAGCGCCTCTTCAACGACCGGCTGGACCTCAAGGCCAACGTGAAGGGCTCGCGCGCGTACGACGAGTTCACGCCCGGCGGCGTGCTCTCCAACGCCGCCCAGATGGGGCCGACGCAGCCGGTCTACGATCCGACCACCGCCACGGGCTACTACGACTGGACGGCGTCCCCGCCGTCGGCGGACAACCCAGTGGCCATCCTGAACCTGGCCACGGACCGCGGCATCACCTGGCGCAGCATCGGCAACGTCCAGGCCGACTACCGCATGCCGTTCCTCGAGGCGCTGCGGGCCAACGTCAACTTGGGCTACGACGTCGCCAAGGCCGATCGGCGGACCTTCACTCCGAGCACGCTGCACAGCCAGCTCAGGGACACGCACGGCAGCCTGTATCTCGCGAACCAGACCCAGTTCAACACGGTGTTCGAGGGATACCTGAACTACGCGGCCCCGCTCGGCGTCGGGCCCGGGAACATCGACGTGACCGGCGGCTACTCCTACGTGCAGTCGCACGGCGAGTATCCCTGGTACCGGGCCCAGGGCCTCGGCACCAACCTCCTCGGCGACAACGGCGTCTCGACGGCCACGACGGTCCAGAACGTCCTGAACGTCGTGGACAGCAAGCTGATCTCGTTCTTCGGGCGCCTCAACTACAACATCGCCGACCGCTACATGGCGGCATTCAGCGTCCGGCGCGACGGTTCGTCGCGCTTCGGGCCCGGCAACCAGTGGGGGACGTTCCCATCCGTGGGAGTTGCCTGGCGTGGCTCGCAGGAGCCGTTCATGCGGGGCTTCCGGGCGCTCTCGGACCTGAAGCTCCGGGCCTCGTGGGCCAGGACGGGCAACCAGGCGTTCGGCGACTA
>ERZ1292640.547-Hain-H43-02um-R1-547-length-30749-cov-5_pt1 | contig 22054 bp, 19 predicted proteins | sample MGYA00564404_ERZ1292640 | MGnify/ENA primary metagenome ERZ1292640 (study PRJEB36523, sample SAMEA6512636) | groundwater metagenome | collected 2019-01-08 | study: AquaDiva: Metagenomics assemblies of 32 groundwater samples
AATAGACGGTGGAGGTGGCTGCTCCATCATTCCCTCCCGTCGTGTATATGAATCCGTTGTTGACGACTGCGGAGTGGCCACGCATCGCCCTCGGCAGAGGCGTCGTCGTCGCCCACCGCGCGTCAAGCGGGGGGCGAGGGATTGTGAATCCGGTTGCCGTCGCCTGTGTTTCAAGGAGCGGCTGTTCGTTGCCGCCGAAGGTGAAAACCGAAGTCGCGTAATGCTGCGCGCTTGTGGCGATGGAGTTTGCGCCAGCAGTCAAAGCCGTGCCGGAAATCTGCAAAGTCGTCGAAGAGTTGCCCGCGTTTTTCACCGTCGCGACTTGATTTGTGGAACTTGTGTTATCTCCCTTGCTCAAACTTCCGTAATTTATCGTCGAGGTTGTTACGTCTATTGCGAGAAGGGTGTTCAGTTCCACGCCGGAGGCGGTGGTCGTGTTTGCAGTGTTCGTGCCGCCGGTCACCGTGATCTTCGCGAGCCAGTTTTCGCCCGAGTAGCTCGAAGAGGCATCCGTCGCGTCGGCGAAGTACCATATCTCCGCGGTGCAACGCGCCTCGACGCTGTTCACAATACTGCAACTCGAGCTCGCGAGTTGGTAGCAATTCAAGGTGGCGTTAGAACAGCTTGATGTCGGGGCAAGGCCGGAGCGATAGATAGTGGAAGTTGCATAATCAGCATAGGTTGACGAGGCGCGGGCTACTACCGAGGTCGTAGCATTCGACGTAAGCGTAATCGCGACGCCATTATTCAAAATCGCGTTGGATACCGTTGGCGGCGGCGCGATGAATTGTCCCAAAATCACGTCGCGGTAGATGGGCATGGAGTTTGAGGCGTTATTATTCTGAATAGTGACTGTGTGGGTATGGGTTTCGCTGGCATATCTTGTGTTGTTTGAACCCTTCATAACTAACGTTGTAGCTGTTTGACCCGTCGTGATCGTGGTTGTTGTATGCGTGTGGATAGTCGAGGTTGCAAACTCAGCCGCGCCAAAACTGTTTTTTCCCTTAAGAAGATTGCCCGAGAAGATCGTTCCCGCGCTTGAAGTCGCAACCCAGTTCGTGGGAAGAGAGGTATTGTCGAACATCGCGATAAGACGATCCGTATTGCCGCCAAGCGTCGTGGTAGCAGTAAGCTGCGCGAAGACAACATTCACATAAGGAGGCGTGTTTGAAGCATTTGAGCTGTCGCCCGAAAACCCATGTTTGTGAATATCGGTCGTTAATGTGCTCGCGCCTCCGCTTGTAGCGCCCGACGCAAAAATATTCGCGTTACTGGTTGAGGCATTAATCGTATGGGCGTGCTGGGCCGAGCCGCCGGTTGACGTGGAATTTTCGTGCGCGCGGAGATAGTTGTCATTGAGACGCGAGTAGTACGTCCAGTTCGCCGGGAGCGAGCTTGTCTCCGAAACGGCAAATATGCCTATCGCGCCGTTAGGAAGCGTCGTTGTGTTGGCACTGATGAGCCGAATATTAGCAAACGGAGGCAGGATAGACTCCGTGCCAATTATATTATTTGTAGACGAGGATTGATGCTTATCCGTTTCAAGCGCAGCGTAATTGACTGCAGCTCCAGCGTTGCTCTCCGAGGTAATCGCGGAGGAAGTAGTAATATCGGAAACCGTGAATATATGCCCAACGGTTTCCGGGCCGCCAGAGGAAGCGTTGCCGTAGCTTGAGGACGCGCGCGGAAAGACGCCGTAGAACGGGTCGCTCTCGACGCATGAGAGGCACGTCCAGCCCGACGGGGTGCTGGTTGACTCCCAAAGCATGATAATGTCCCCCGCCGCGTCGGCGGCAATTTGCCACTCACGCGATTCCTGCCAGCTTCCGATTTTGAGCGGGCCTAATTTGTAGAGTTCCGGACTTATGTCGGGGGCTTTAAATATATACGAGAGCTCGATTCGCTCTCCTTTCTTGAGATCAACTGGCCAAGAAATAGTTTGCTTGTCCGCATTGATTTCGACTCGCGATGATCCGACAGGAGTTATTTCGAAAGACGCCGGCACGATATCTTCCGCCTCTCCAGTGAAATCCCTATTTGCATAGACCTTGAGGGTCGCGCGATACATCGCCGGAGGATACAAACGCGTCGGCGCGATTCGCTCGACGTCGTACGCCGGCTCATTACTCACGAGAAACGAGTCGTCTATCCTGCGCGCGCCCGCGTCCGTCTCGGCAACGACGACCGCGCGATACGTTCCTCCTTCTTCCGCTAGAAACGTTGCGGAATAATCCGGCTCGAGCGTTACCGTCACGGGACCGCATGTTTCGTTTCTCGAGACGGTATTATTTTTTGTGCTGAACTTTTTGATTTTCCCGCTCGGAGAAATCACGTCGAGATCAATGTTCGCGTCACAGATGGTATGTCCCTGGTCGGTTAAAACACCGAAGCCGACATGCACTTTGTCGCCCAACGCATACTCGGATTTATTGAAATTGACCACGAGCACGCCCCATAAAAACCCCGTTTCGCTGTAATAAATTATGCCGTCACGCAAGACCCACAGTTTCATGAGATAACCTCCGGGCTTAAAACTGCGTCCGGCTTCCGGGAGACTGATGCGGAGCTTGTTGTTCGCCGTAACGAATATAGGCTGAAGGCCGGTAATTTTCCCGTCAGGCCCGTAAACGCGCGCGACAATAGGATCATTGAACGGCGGCAGATCGACCCCGGCTTCTTGTTGGGCGTTTACTTGCCGCCCCGGAGCAAAAACCGCGCTAAAAAAATCTAAAAAAAAATTATGCCGCTGGGCTTGCGGCGTCGCGTTCGGCATCGTCTCGGGAAGCGGCCCGTTGGGAAGCTGGGTAAAATTTATTAACGGCGTATTTCGAGCGGACGGACTCGCCGAATCATCAGGATTCGGAGGCGCGAGCTGCGGCAAGTTTTCAAGGTCAAGATCGAACGCGGGAGCGTCTTTAGTGTCGAAAACTTCGCCATCGCCTTTGGTGGAAGACGGGCTTTTGCCCGGAGGCAGCACGATAATCGGCACGCGGGAAGCTTCATCCACAGAAAGTTTTCTTTTTTTCTCTTCTGCGTCCGCGGATGTGGGAGATAAATCATAATGAACTTCGACAAGGAAACCGTCGAGGAACACGCGCGGAATCGGCTCGAGCTTCGTAGGAATAGCAGTCACGCGCACCTGGAATTTTTTCAGTTCTTCCCATGATGAAAGGGGAAGAGTGATAGTCAGGTTCTGCCAATTGGACACGTGAACCCTTTGAAGCTCAAACCACGCGTCGCCATCCGTGCTGTAGCTTACACTAAGGAAATTATCGTCCGGAGCGGATTGAGGGATTGCGGCCTCCGTAGTTGAGGCGGTTTCAATCGGAAGAATAAGCTCAATTGGATATTCTGAAGACGGCGAGAGCTCCGCTCCGTCTTCCTGCGGCAACGCCTCCGAAGAGGATGAAGCATCTTCTTCTTCAGTCGAAGGAATTTCGATCAGAGGGATATATATCGCAGGCTGTTCAGAAGATGAATTCGCGGCGGCATCTCCCTCTTGCGGCGGAACTTCGTCAACGTGGGAAAAATCCGTTTCATGAGCTAACGCGCGGTTAATGGTCAGAAAACCGAAAGGCGATTTCGCTCTGTCTTGCTTGGACGTGGGAACGTCTTCAGGCGAAGCGGAGCCATCGGTCGAGGTTGCGACAAGTTTTGTTTCGGGCGCATCCGGGGAAGATTCCTCTGGAAGCGGAATGAATTCCGACTGGGAGGACGCCGATGCGGGAGTTCCTTCAATATGCCATACGAGCGTCAAGGCGACATTTTTAATGTCGCCTTTCGCCTCGTAATCAGCCGGAACGAATCCCCCGCAATAAATTTCAGTTCCGGCAGAATCCAGAATAGCCGAGTTTGAATCCGAGAATGTCGAACTCGAGTCACCGAACGTTTCCGGAATTCCTTGCGCTCGCTGGGGGTTTTGCCATGTCCCGAGGCATGTCGCCGGATAAAAATCCGCGACTTCCGCGCTCGTGAAAATTTTCTTGTATCCGAACGTTGCGACAAGAATAAGCGCGAGTATTCCGCTCGCCACAAGCCATGGGTATTTCTCCCGCAACTTTGGCCGTAAATTTATCACATGGGATCGCTTGAAATAGCGCATGATTTTTTCAATGCGCGAACGAGGCATTCCAGCATGAACATCAAAAACGCCTCTCGCATGTTTTTTCCGTCTCGAGGGGTCCATCCCTGTTATTTTAACGGGGAATGAGAATTAAAACCACGCCTATCTGTGGATTACTTTAGTAAGAAATGTTACGCGCACTTTATTCGCTTCTTTTTCATTCATTTTTCCGGAAAATTCACTGAATTCTTTTCTTGCATTTAAAAGCACGATTTCGCTCCGCGGTTTTGTTACGCCCGGGTATCGCCACGCGCTGATCACTTTAGTTACTTGTCCCTTGTTGCTTGTCCCCTGTCTCGTTCTTTGAACCATTGCCCAGAGCTCGTATGGATGTTTTGCGCTTCCTGCTGCCTGCATCACGGCGACTGTCTTGGGCGCGATGCCCTCTTCAACACGTTTCGGTGAATGGATAATACGCTTCACACGCGCCTCGGACAAACCATAAAACCTCATTTTGAATCGCGCGTGCTGAGTCCAGCGCAACAGTTTTGGTTTTTGCAAAAGCAACATTTATATTTGACTGGCGTTTCGCGCATACGCGCAATACTTGCACTCTTCTCCTGAAATTGGCGGTTCGTCTGAGTCGAACGTGTCGCGCGCGTTTTGTATTGCTTTTTCCACCCACGAGCTATCCCCTTTGAGTGGCTCAACAAAAATATCAAAAGGAAGGGTTGCTTTGCCGTCACCGAATCCGTCGCCTTTATTCGCTTTTGCAAAAACGAAATATCCGGTCGGCGATACTTCGAAACCGTTTTGCCGCAAGAGCCATTGGTATATTTCCATCTGACGTTTGTATGAATCGTAAATCTGGTGCTGATTCGCGCCCGTCGCCTTGTAATCCACGACGATAAGCTCTTTTTTGGGATTGACCCATACATCATCCACCGCGCCATAGACGTGGAAATCCGTCGGCGCGTGATGATGCGCGACGCCTGTAAAATTGTGCCGCCATTTATTGAGATGCGGAGATTGGTACGGGACAGCGTCTATTTTGTTTTTCTCCATGATCGGGTGCGGAGCGCTTTTTTCGCGATATCTGTCGAATTCCTGTTTCAGGAGATAGTCTATGGCGTTGTTGATGGTGTATGGAGCCGGAGGAGGACGCTTTATTTTATGTTTTACGTCAAGCCAAAAACAACGCTGGCATTCGAGAAATAATTCGATTTTGGAACGTGAGAGTTTTTGCATAGGGTTTGGGGTTTGGTGTTTAGACACTATCGGCTAAACCCTAATGGCTAGTTACTAGCTTTTTAAATTCTTCGACCATCGGCACTTGTTCCGGTTCCGCTTTGTATAGTTTCGCCGTGTAATATGAAGTCCAATCCGCCAAAATGATCGCGGAAAAAATTTTGTGCAGCCGAGGCGTTTCTTTCATTCGAATTTCTTCGACGCGCAATCCCCTTTTCTCATAGAGCGATCGGAGAACATCCATTCTTTTTTGTATTCGCTTATCGTCATCGTTGTCTCGCAGTAAGACGCAGTGGAAATTTTTGGAAAGGACTTTGGTGGACGGCTGAATATCGAATCCGGTCATCTCGTTGTGGTTAAGCTCGGGAAACACGTTATAAAACGCTGGAATTTTTCCGGTTTCATTTAATTTTATTTTCCAGAGTTTCGCGATTGCGGAATTTCGCGCGGACGAGTAAATAATGGGAACGCGGCCCTTTATTTTATGCGCCAGCTTTGAACCCTCCTTTTCTAAACGTTCCGGTCGGAAAAGTTTTCGAAGTAGGCGCGCCTCCTTGAATCTGACGGCATTCTCCATAAATACAAGCATTGCCAGCATACTCCATCCCAGCGCCATGCGCGGTTGGATGTCCGGATGCGGCAATCGAACGTACGGAATGTTATTTCTCTCCGCGAATTCGAGAAGTTTTCCGCCAGATGAAATTATAACTAGAGGATATCCTTTTCTATAAGCGAGCCGCGCAGCGTCTATTGTTTCTTCGGTATTCCCGGAATAAGAACTTGCTATGATGAGACGTTTTTTCAGTTCTTTCGGTTCGAGCGGCGGCAAGCCGTAATTTTCCCAAATTATAATATCGCGCTCGGGGAGCCAGCATCGTATGATATCCGCGGCGAGATGCGATCCTCCCATGCCGGCGACTATGAATTTCCGGAGCACTTTTTTGAAGCGCGGCTCGTATTCAATCTTCGGTTCGAATTCAAACTGCTTGGCAAAATTCTTTATGTCGTCGTAGATCATGTAAATAGTTTAAAGTTTAAAGCTGAAAATTTAAAGTTTTACTTCTTAGTTTTAACCTTTAACTTTTTAGCTCGCACGTCGTGCCCTCCGAACTGCTCGCGCAAGGCGGAGACAACTTTCCCCGTGAAGCTCGGATGCTTCGCCGAAGCCATTCTGAATTTGAGCGCCTCTTCGATGATTTTTGCTTTTACTTTTTCTTCTCGCGCGGTTTTTACCGTCCATGCCCCCTCGCCGGTATGCGAAACCGATCCGGAAACGCCGGTAAGATTTTTTCCGTGAATCTCGAGAGCGCTTATTAGCCAATTGACAAGCCTGGATTCTATTACCGTTCCTCGCGAGTATACGCGCGCCGCACTTTTGAGATTGAGTTTGTATTCTGATTTCTTCAACACTTCAAATCCCTCCCCGATCGCCTGCATCATGCCATACTCGATGCCGTTATGCACCATTTTTACGAAGTGGCCGGCGCCGGCAGAACCCATGTATCCATAGCCATCACGAACAGAAAGGTCGCTCCAGAGCCCTTGAAGCGAATTATACAGCTTTTTATCTCCGCCTATCATGATCGCCGCGCCGTTCCGAGCTCCGCCCGGCCCGCCCGATACGCCGGCGTCCAAAAATCGAATTCCGCGCTTTTTGAGAAGTTTTTCGCGACGGATAGAATCTTTATAAAATGAATTTCCCGCTTCGATGACAATGTCTTTTTCATCCATGAGCGCGACTATCCCGTTTTTGCCGAAAAGCATTTTTTCAACCGCACGCCCTGCGGGGAGCATAATCCAAACTATCCGCGGCGAGGCGAGTTTCGACAAGAATTCGTGGAGCGTGTATGCTCCGTCTATTCCTTCTTTTTTAATCTCTTCAGTTTTAAGAGGGGTTCGGTTATAGGCAACAACACGCCAGCCTTTTTCTCTCAAATTTCGCGCGACATTTGCCCCCATCTTTCCGAGTCCGATAATTCCGATTTCTTTTGGAAACCCGCTTACCCCACGCATGCCGCTATTCGCGCCGATGTGAGCGGCGCGAACGCAGACTGCGTCAGAATCCGGCTTATAAGTTTCGAGTGGCACAAGATTTTTCTCCCACGCGCTCGTGATAGGCTCCGTGAACCGCCACATCGCCTCTACCTCCTCCGTGCGAAGAAACAGCGTTTGATTCCCAGAAATGCAATCAAGAAAAAGTTTTTCGTATTCTTCGGTGTATTGAGAACGGTACGCGACGTTTCGCAGAAGAAAATTTAATTTTCGCTCCTCTGTCTCATACTCAAAGCCCGGTTTTTTTGCCCAGAACGCGACATCTATCTCTTCCTGCGGCTCCAGGCGTATGACAATTCGGTTTGCGTGATGCGGGGCACGCGGAGGACACAAGCACGGCGACGGATGGCGCAGGTACAAAATGATTTCCTTTATGCTTTCGCCAAGCCGCTTTCCGCTCTCGAGCGTAATTTGCGTGTCTCTCCACCGCGGCGTATCAAGTTTTGCTTCCGCTTTAAAATATGTTTCCGTCCGAGAACCGCGGGAAACTCCCTTAATCTTTTTATATCCTTTATATTGGGCGCGGAATGTGGTGCGCGCCACGTCTTTTGAATTCGGAGAAAGAAGACTTTTGAGAATGGCCGCTCTTTTTGCGCGTATGGCGCTTGCGTCGAAACTTGCCGGATGTTCCATCGTCACGAGCGCGAGCATTTGGAGAAGATGATTCTGCCCCACATCTCGAAGCGCCCCCACGCCATCGTAAAAAGCTCCCCTGTCCTCAACGCCGATTTTTTCCAAAAGCTTTATCTCTATTTTTTCAATGAAGTTGCTATTCCAAATCTGCTCAAAAAGGTTGTTGCCGAATCTGAACGTAAGAATATTTTGAAGCATTTCCTTCGCAAGATAATGATCAACGCGGTATATTTGTTCCTCTTTAAAGAGCGCACCAAGCAGTAAATCCAGCTTTTTTGCCGCTGCCGCATTTTTTCCAAACGGCTTTTCCACGATGATTCGGGACCATCCCGTTAGAGAACTCGCCATGCTTGCCTCTAACGGGATAAATCCATCAACGAGCGCGTTTGAGGAGGAAGCCGACGGGCATTCTTTGGTAAGTTCAGACGAGGCAAGACGATTCAAAATTGTTTCATAGAGGTGCGGCGGTACGGCGAGATAGAATAGCTTGTTCGCGCATACGCCCCAATTTTCATCTAATTTCTTCAGAGTTACGGCGAGAGAATGGTAATCTTCGGCCGCATCGATTAGCCCCCGATGAAATGAAAACATTCCAAGGAATTTTCTTCTCTCCGCGGTGCCGACGGAATACGGAAGCCGACGCGTAAGCTTTTCGCCCAAAAAAGCTCGGAACGATTCATCGGATAAATTTCTCCGCGAAAATCCAAACACGTGAAATTTTTTAGGGAGTCGGCGTTCTTTGAAGAGATGAAAAAGCGCGGGGAGAATTTTTTTTCCGATGAGATCCCCAGTCGCGCCGAATACAACAAGAATTGTGGGCGCATGAGGCGCTGCGGTTTTTGGAGAGTTATTTTTCATACATTAATGGTAGCACATGTTGCTGTTCGCTTTTAGCATGGCTACAGAAAAGCGAAAATGCCCGGAGGTTATCCTCCGGGCATTGCGCGTTTTAATTGTACACCATCATTTCCGATCACGGTCATAGGTGTTGAGGAAGTTTACGAATCTTCGCGTTGCGAAAAGCGCGCCGAGCACGATCGCGGCGATCAATGCGATGAGCGCAATGATTCCGCTTCCCAATCTCCATACGTCTGCGATGTAAAAAATCGCGGCGATCACGGCAATCGTCCCGATCCACAGCGCCGATCCGCCAAGTAATGCAATTTTAAGTGGCGGAGGGAATTCTTCGTCTTGATCTTGTCTTTCTGTTTCGGTGTTTTCATTCATAGCAATGTACGGGGTTTTGGATTTACTACACTAGCGTCAAATTGCTCCAAATAGTATCCCCCTTAAACATTCGATTGTCAAATTTTTATCAAACAATATTCACCAGACTCATACAATCAATTAGTTCGCTATCTTATCGAAAAATCCGGATAATCACAATCAGCGATCTCTTCGGAAATTTTAGATTCTGTTTTAAAAACTTTTGCAGTCTCCGGACCCGTGTAGCACCATTTTAGTATCCGTTCCAAATTCTCATCTTCGCCCTCAGCCTCGATATATACGGATCCGTCCGGCAAATTTTCGGCGAACCCTTTTAGACCAAGTTCATCAGCCTCCTTTTTCGCTTCGTGCCTGAAATTTACCCCTTGCACGTCGCCAAAAATCTTAATCTTTATGGTTTTCATTTTTTTATGTGATTCATGCTGTATTTGAGATCGCCTCCGACCTTCTTTCTGGGATTCAAGATGTTTTTGGGATCAAAAATTTTTTTAACTTGTTCGAACAGTTTGACCATTTTCGCTCCATACATTTTTTCTAAATATGGCGTTCGGATAAGACCGTCGTTGTGCTCGGCAGTTATTGAGCCCTTGTATTGCAGCACAAGGTCATATACTTCATCGGAGATTTTCGGTATAAGCAACCGCACATCGGGATTTTTCAAATCCATAAGCGGTATGATGTGGAAATTCCCGTTGCCCGGATGCCCGGCGATAGTGTAAATAAGCGCATTTTTATATCTGTCAAGAATAGCGTTCAATTTCGGCAGAAATTCCGGCAGATATTCGGGTTTTACGATTATGTCGTCTATGAATGCCGCCGCTTCTTTTCCTTTTGAGTGGCTATGGAGGAGGTTGAAGCTCTGGCGGCGTATCGTCCAATATTTTTTTGCCTCAGCGTCGCTTCGTATGATTCGAGCCTGGACATCGTATGGCTTTGTTGATTCAAAAAACGCATTTGTCGTACGCGCAAGCTCGTCCGCATTATTCGACGTAAACTCGACAAGGAGTATCATCTTCGGAAATCCTCCACGCAGCGCCATCATCATTTCCGGAACGAATTGGAAAACTAATTTTAGGAAATTGCTTCCCATGGATTTTATAAGCCCGGGAAGAAACCTCATCGCCACGGAAAGAGTTTTGTCGTCAAATGATTCCATGCTTTCGGGTTTGAATTTCAGCGTGTGAGTAATGAGATGCGCGAGCGGCCGCAGGTCCTTGAGGAATACGACGACAAGCGAAGAATATCGCTTAAGTTTCACAACGCCCAGCCGCGCTTCTGTCACGATGCCGAGCGTCCCCTGCGATCCGACGATAAGCTTCGTAAGATCGAAAGTTTTTTTGTCCCAGACGTCCCATAAGAAATATCCTGAAGAGTTCTTTGATACGTCCGGCTTTGCCGATTGAATGAGCTCATAATTTTTTTCTATGAGCGCGTACAGCTTTCTGTACACTTCGCCCTCAAATCCTCTTTTTTTGAGCTTGGACTGAAGCTCTTTTTTTAAAAGCGGTCGAATTTCATATTCTTCCCCGTCGCTCAATACTACTTTGAGTTCTTGAACATAATCCTGGGTTTTGCCGTACGCAAGCGTTTTCTCTCCGCCGGAATTGTTCGAGATCATGCCGCCCAAGGCGCAGAGGTCTTTCGACGCCGGATATGCGGGGTAAAGAAGTCCACGCTGTTTCAATTGCAGTTCAAAATCTCTGAAATAAACCCCTGGCTCTACTAGAGCATAATCGGAACCGATTTCCTTAACATGATTAAAATGCTTCGTGAAATCTACGATGACAGAATCATTGAGCGGGCCGCCGGACATATCGGTGCCGGCGGAACGGGCTGTAATTGAAATATGCTCGTCTCGTCCGCTTTTTGTAGCTGCGAAGGCGACGAGTTTTTTGACATCGCTAGAATTTTTCGGAAACACCACGACGCGCGGCGTAACCGCAAATATCGAATAGTCATGGCTATACGCCGCGAGCGTCTGATCATCGGATAAGACTTCCCCTTCTACAAACTTTTTTATCTCATCTTGTATCATATATGTTTATACGCTCGTTTTATTCTACCCTAGAACCTTCACTTTCGTATAATTTCAATGCGCCCGCCATCTTTGATTTTAACAAGCTTTGACGGCCGCGAGAAAACTCGTCCGACGTCGAGATAAAAATCAACGCGATCTCCGAAATACGCCCGCGCTTGCGAGATCGTACGAGCCGGAGGTTTTCCTTCCATGTTGGCGCTCGGCGCGACAAGCGGCCCCGTTTTTTTGAGCAGTTTTCTCAGCCGGGCATTCGCCGGAAGCCTGAACGCAATTGTTTTTGTGCCCCTATGAAGATACGCGAATTTTTTTGAGGCGCACGGGAGAATGACGCTTATTTCCCCTGGCCATAGTTTTCTAATCTGCTTTTTTACGATCAAATTCGGCTTTACTCCGAATACATTAAGATCGCGCACCGAACCGATAAGCACAACCATAGGCTTCCTCGGATTTCTTTTCCGAAGCTCGTAGATTTTTTTGACAGTATTTCTTAGCAGAGCGCTTCCGACTATTCCATAGATGGTGTCAGTGGGTATAATTCCGATGCCGCCACTTTTTATTGCTTTAACTATCGCAATGTCAACCCTATTTTTGATGAACATTTTAACTTTATTCGGTTAAGAATTGCCTGCTTCTTATTTTTTTGTGATACGCGATCGCGAATCGGTGAGCTTCGTCGCGGACCTGTATTAGTGTTGCTTTAGCGATTCCGTCTGGAATTTTTCCGATGATAAAATTATTCTTGCGTTTTGGGCCTTTGGCGATGCCGATGATCGGAATGGCGCGATCATATTCCGACGCAACTCTTAGCGCGGCATTTACCTGCCCCAGTCCCCCGTCGATTACAATGCAATCCGGAAGCGGCCACTTGTTTTTAAATCGGCGCTCAAGAATTTCCGTGATCATGCCAACGTCATCGGGAGCATTTCCGCCTCGTATTCTGAATTTCCGATATTCAGATTTGTCCGGTCGGAACTTTCCGCTCTCATCAGAAAACACAGCCATTGAACCAACTGCGGACGCGCCGGATATGTTTGAAATATCGTAGCCCTCGATGCGGACTTTTTTCGTCCTGTTTTCGACGATTTTCGGTTCAAGATCGTCGTTTGTAAGAAATGCAACATCGCGGATGTGCTGGAGAGCGAATATCTGCCGACGAAGTTTTTCCGCCTCTTCAAATTCAAGATTCTTGCTCGCCGCGGTCATTTCTTTTTCAAGCGTTGCGATAATTCTTTTTTTCTTTCCGGCGAAAAACAATTTTAATTTTGCAATATTTTTAAGATACGCTTTTTGGTCAATCGCGCCGATGCACGTTCCCGGGCAGAGGCCGATCTGGCGCTGGAGGCACTCGTGTTTTAATTTTCCGACTTCGCTTTCAGAATGCGTGTTCCACGGAAATATCCGCCGCAAGATTTTAAGCGCCTCGCGCAAACTATTTGAAGACGTAAATGGCCCGAAAGATGTTCCAATGGGATTATTTTTGCCTCGCGCTAGACACACGCGAGGGAATTTTTCTTTCGTAATTTCGACGAATAGAAAACTTTTGTCGTCCTTTTCCCTGATGTTAAAAACCGGCTGGTACTTTTTAATTAATTCTGCTTCCAGAATCAAGGCTTCAAGCGCTGATTCCGTCTGTTTGATGTCAATTTGCGCGATATTTTTTACCAGCTGCTCAATCCGCGAGTCATGAGGTCTGTTAAAATAACTAGAAACCCGGCGCCTTAAATTCCCTGCCTTGCCGACATAGATGATGTTACCTGCGGCGTTTTTCATAAGATACACGCCTGGCGTTTCTGAAAAATTTTTGTATAGCAAATCCTTCATGGCAAAAACAATATACCCCGCCTAGCGAGTTTATGGAAATGTAATTTTCCGCGTATCTATAAATCTCCTGCGATTTCCGCAATCTTTGCGAATTCTATTGCGTTCAAACTTGCTCCGCCAACAAGAGCGCCGTCGATATCTTTCTGTTTTAGGAAAGTTTTAGCATTCTTGCTAGTTATGGAACCTCCGTATAAGATTTTTAACTTTTGACTTTTTCCGCCAGGGGCGGATCCGCCCGTGAAGGAAACTTTTGATTTAATAAATCGCGCCATTTCTGCTGAATCCTCCGGACTGTCAGACGCTCCAGTCCCGACCGCCCATATCGGCTCGTAGGCGATAATTATTTTTGATGTTTGATGTTTGATGTTTGATGTTCCAATGAGGTCCTTTTTTAGCTGCTCTCTGACGAATTTTTTTGCCGCTGAAGGTCCCATTTGACGCACTTCTTTCGGCTCGCCAACGCATAAAATTACATTTATCTTTGCGGCGAGCGCGGCAAGAATTTTTTTGTTTATCATTTCATCCGTTTCGCCAAGCCATTTCCGTCTTTCCGAGTGGCCAATAATAACGTACTCAACGCCGGAGTTTTTAAGCATCGATGGCGATACTTCACCGGTAAACGCGCCCTTTTCGAGCCAAAACATATCTTGAGCTCCTAAAATAACCCTTGGCCCTTGACCTATGACCCGTGACACTTCCAAAAGATACGGAAACGGCGGACAAATTATCACATCGACATTCTTGGGCGCAGAAAAGTTGTTCCACTCTCTGAGGGAGGGGAAATTCATCTTCCAATTAGCTATGACGATTTTGTTTTTCTCCATAATTTCATACAAGCTTAATTGTACCAGATGCTATCAAAGGGTACAGTTTTCTTGTTGTCTATTTGTTAATAGGGGTTTTGATAAGACAGAAAAACTGATACTATATTGACAATGCACTCTAAAGACAAACTTGACTATATACGCCACTCGCTCGCGCATCTTCTCGCGGCCGCGGTGCTTAAAAAATTCCCTGACGCGAAGCTCGGCATCGGACCCACGATTGACGACGGTTTTTATTACGATTTTCTCCTGCCGCGGACGCTTACGCCGGAAGACATGAAAGAGTTTGAGAAATTGATGAAAAAGATGATTGGGCAAAAATTGGCGTTTACCGGAAGAGAAATCACAACAACGGAAGCCGGAAAACTATTCAAAGATCAACCGTTCAAACTTGAGCTTATTGAGGAATTCTCAAAAGACAAAAAGCCGCTTACTGTTTACGCGACTGGCAATGCTCCTCAAGAAATTGGAGATTGGAAATTGTCCTCCAAAGGAGAATCCGCCTTCGGCGGAAAAATTGGAAATTTTTTCTTTGATCTCTGCCGCGGCGGACATGTTGAAAATACCGAGGAAATAGACGCTGGCGGATTTAAGCTCGACCGGCTCGCTGGCGCATATTGGCGCGGAGACGAGAAAAACCCGCAGCTCCAGCGGGTGTACGGCCTCGCATTCAATAATAAGGCTGAGTTAGAAAAATATTTGTGGCAAAAGGAGGAAGCAAAAAAACGAGACCATCGCGTTTTAGGAGAACGTTTTAAGTTGTTTACTTTCGCGAAAGAAGTGGGACCTGGTTTGCCCCTCTGGTTGCCTAACGGGACGATTATCCGCGACGAGATTGAGAAATATGCGAAGGAAATCGAGAAAGAATGGGGTTATGAGCGCGTTGCTACTCCGCACATCGCGAAGGAAGATCTCTACCGCATGTCCGGTCATATCCCCTATTATACCGGCAGCATGTATCCGCCGATGAAACTCGATGACGGAAATTATTACCTCAAAGCTATGAATTGTCCGCATACCCACATGATTTATAAATCCCAACCGCACAGTTATAAGGAGCTTCCCATTCGATACGCAGAATACGGACAGGTATACCGATACGAACTTTCTGGAACGCTTGCGGGGCTTTTGCGCGTGCGCGGTTTCGCGCAAAACGATGCCCATATTTACTGCGCCGAGAACCAGGTAGAAGAAGAATTTTTGAATGTGATGAAACTCCACGAATTCTGGTATAAAAAAGTTTTCGGCATTGAGGATTTTTATATGCGCCTTTCCCTTCCAGCAGAAGATAAGACAAAATTTGCCGACATTCCGGCGGGATGGAAAAAGGCGGTGGAAATTCTCCGGAAAATCATGAAAAAAAGCGGCTTACAGTATGTGGAAGCGGAGGGAGAAGCCGCATTTTATGGACCAAAAGTAGATTTTCAAATCAAAAGCGTAGTAGGACGAGAAGAAACCGCCTCAACCAACCAACTCGATTTTTTGGCTACAACGCGTTTTGACCTTGTATACACCGATAAAGATGGAAAAGATAAACCGCTGTATGTAATCCATCGCTCGCCTCTCGGATCGCACGAACGCTTCATCGCGTTTCTCATTGAGCACTTCGCCGGAGCGTTCCCCCTCTGGCTTGCTCCAGTGCAGATAGAAATTATTCCAGTAAGCGAAAAATTCGAGGCGTACGGGGAAAAGGTGAAAGGCGCGCTTAAAAAAGAAGGTATCCGAACCGAGATGAAGCCGTCGGATGAAACGCTCGGCAAACGGATCCGAGAGGCTGAGATGATGAAAATCCCCTATGTACTTGTTGTCGGCGAAAAAGAAGAAAAAAACAAAACAGTGAATGTGCGCCACTATAAACGCGGCCAAGAAGGAGAATTAAGCATGGACTTTCTCGTTAAGAAGCTTTCGGAAGAAATAGAAAAGAAAATTACATAAAAGGACATTTATGAGAAACGTGGAAAGCTTGCCAAATGGCTCTCTTGGCAAGCCAAAACTTTTAGTTATTGTCGGCCCAACCGCAAGCGGGAAAACGGCATTAGCCATTGAGCTCGCTAAGAAATTCGGTGGCGAAATAGTTTCTGCGGATTCCCGCCAAATTTATCGCGGCATGGATATAGGAACGGCAAAGCCGCCATTTTCGCCTGCGAGTCGGCGAGTAGATGCGAAAATGAGCGTCCCGAATGACAGAAGTCGCTTCGGGATCCAGTACCTACCACATAGCATTCCTCACCATCTCATAGATATCAAAGATCCCGACGAAGATTATACGGTTGCCGACTATAAACGCGATGCCATCAAAGCAATCCGAGGAATTTTAAATATAGGCAAGCTGCCAATTCTCGTCGGCGGGACGGGGCTTTATGTGAAAGCCGTTGTAGAAAATCTCGATATTCCGAAGGTGAAGGAAAATCCCTCGTTGCGAAACGAACTTGAAGCCGATCTTAAAATCAGCGGTTTGGATTTTCTATTTAGAAGGCTCATCGCGCTCGATCCTGAGGCCGCTTATATAATTGATCCGAAGAACCCCAGACGGGTTATCCGCGCGCTCGAAGTCGCCATTACAACGGGAAAACCTTTTACCGCGCAACGGAAAAAGAATAGCCCGTTATTTGATGCGCGGATTATTGGAATAAAAGTCCGCGCTAAAACAATTAGGGAAAGAATTGATGATCGAGCAGACGAAATGATTCATCAGGGACTCGTGGAGGAAGTTAGGAATCTATACAAAAAATATGGTCGCGTGAAAGCCCTCGAAGCCATCGGCTATCGGGAGATAATCGACTATATCGGCGGGAAAAGTTCTCTCGATGAAGCCGTGAAAAATATTAAAACTAACACCTGGCATTACGCAAAGCGGCAAATAACGTGGTTCAAAAAAGATAAAAATACTCTATGGATCGACGCCCAAAATGCCGTCGAAACTATTTCAGCAATTTCAGAAGAATTTCTTTGAGTATTTCCGGATTCCCTTTCCCTTTGAGCTTCGCCATGGATTTTCCGATCAAAAACTGCAAGCTGGCAGTTTTGCCCTTTCTATAGTCTTCGACAGCGTTTGGGTTTTCCTGAAGTATAAGTTGCGCTATTGTTTCAAGCTCTATAGAATCGGAAATCGCGTACATACTCTCGTCGGCTAGAATGTCTTCCGGATCCTCGTCGCGCATAAACATTTTAGCAAGCATATCTTTCGCCTGGCGGCTCGTAAGCTTGCCAGATTCAATGAGAAACACGAGATGCGCCAAATGTTCCGGATTCACTTTTGTATCTTGCAAAATAATCCCGCGCTCGTTTACTAAACCTCGGATGTCGCTAGTAAGATAATTAAACAGCGTAAGCACCGAAGCCATCGGATTTTTTCCTTTAAGTTCGCTCACAGCTTCTTCGAAATAATTCGCGAGAGCCGGTTCGCCGACGATCGTAGCTGCCTGTATTTCATTCAATCCGTATTCATTAGCGAACCGTTCGCGTTTTTCCGCAGGAAGCTCAGGTAACCCATTTTTGAGTTTTTCCAAATCAAAAAAAGATGTTTCGAACGGTGGCAAATCCGGTTCCGGGAAATAACGGTAATCATGCGCATCTTCCTTTGTTCGCTGAACTACCGATTTTTGTTTTGCCTCATCCCAGCCGCGCGTTTCCTGCGAAATCACTCCACCGGCTTCCAATACCTCCTCATGACGTTTCAGTTCATACCGAACGGCGTCTTCCATGGCACGGAACGAATTTATATTCTTAAGTTCAACCCTATCATTTAACGGGACTTCTTTTGAGCCATCTCCACTAAAAATCCAAAGTGATACTCCTGATTTAGGTTCCTCTTTAAATTTCCACCGCGGATCTTGAATACTAACATTCGCCTCCACGCGCATTTGACCCAATTCCATATCGGCGTCGGAAACGTTTAAATATCGCAGTATAAGCTGCAACTCCCGAGCGAATGCGGATGCCTGCTCCGGACTTGTTATGTCCGGCTCTGTTACCAGTTCCATAAGCGGCACTCCTGCTCTATTAAAATCGACTAAGCTTGATTCATGGCCCTTGACTCTTGACTCATGAAGAAGCCGTCCCGTATCCTCTTCTAAATGTATGCGCCGTATACGCACGCCTTGCAACATGCCGCCAAAAACGAGCGGCTGATCATACTGCGAAATCTGATATCCCTTCGGCAAATCCGGATAAAAATAATTCTTTCGATCAAATTTGCTTACGGGATTAATCTTTCCGCCAAGCGCCAGCCCAACGCGGATCACATGCTCAACTGCCTGTTTGTTTATCGTTGGCAACGTTCCCGGATGAGCCAGGCATACCGGGCAGACATTCTGATTCGGCCGCGTTTCATTCGGATCGTTTTTCGAATCGCAAAACATCTTGCTCTTAGTCTTAAGCTCTGCGTGTATTTCCAATCCAATGGTTGGGGCATACTTCATCATGTTTTTGGATATTGTTCACTCGATTATACATGAAATCTCCTTGTTAAAACAAATTAAAAGGCCAGCGCGCGTTTGCGCACCGGCCCGTTGCGCCCATTCAAGGGCTTACTCTCCGAAATGGTGGAAATAGCATTGCTCGTCTCCGAGCCTCGCCAAAAGGAATGGGTCTTCGTAGAAATAGACCACATCGATCTTCGCTTCGGGAAGCTGATCCAAAATCATTTGAGCCGAGGCGACTCCTTTGGTAGGAACCTCCGGAAGACGTCCGAACGCCTGCCAATCCGCTAGCTGGATCGACATCCACGCGGTCATCTCATTGTATGAAGCTACCGCCTCTTGGAAGTTCCTCCATCCCCAGCCACCTTCGTCAATCTCGCACTCTGCCCGCTCCACGCAGTATCGCTCCCTGTATTCCTCCTGGAACTTCTCAACCCACACGCGATCAAGCGTCTTGACGCCCGCAAGGCGAATCGAGCGCGCCAATGGTTTTTCCGTCTGCTCTGGCGGCAGCAAAATCTGCGAATGCCGCCGTGCCATCGGCAAAACGACAAGTGGTAACTTTTCGAAACGAGTATGATCGCCCAAGTTGCACACGCCAAGTCCATGGTCTGAATCCCTCGCCAACACAGGAAAATTTCTTCCCACTCCAGCTCCCGCGCATGTTCGATGTGGATAAGTCGCTGTCATGCGATGAGCAGCGGGAAGCCCATTGCTAACCAGGTTAGTCGTCTCGTTCATAACTTTTTCCTCTCAGTTAGTCTGCAGTTTTTATCTATCAACGGGGTAACGGCAATAACCGGCCCCTTGCTGTTACTATTAGTAAACCCCGCCAAATACGCCCCGTCAAGAATCGAATTTTCCAAGAAGCGGCGAAACAAGCTTCCATACCCGGTCGTGGATAGTTTCGATTGAGAGCAACTTTTGTTTTTCCACGCATTCAATCCAAGTAAACTCGCTCGGGAAACATTTACTAAGTTTTTTATATGTCGTTTCCGTTCGAGCAAGATGCTTCAAATCGGCTTCATGAAGATCGCGCTTTTTGCCTCCGAGATGCTTACGCTCGGCTTTCCCATCCACAAGTTTCTGCGCGATTGCGGCTGGAACGTGCAGGATGATATTCAAATTCGGCTTCGGAATTCCATTGATTCGGTATTCAAGATCGTAATTCCACTCGAAGTATTTTTTCCGATCGCGCTCGTTTTCGAATTTTGACCCTTGATGCGCGAGATTTGAGGCAACGTACCGGTTTGATATTACGATATTTCCATCCTTCATCGAATTTTTAATATTCCTCGCTGCCGCATACCTATCAAGAGCAAAAAAAAGAGAGGCGGTCTTCGGTGATATTTCATTTAAACCTCCGAAACGCCCGTTTAAATATTCTTCAACGAACCACGCGGACGGATTTCCATACCGTGGAAAATCAAAAAGGGTGACTTTTTTACCTTCCGTCTTTAATCGCTCAACAAGTAGTTTTGTCTGCTCTGTCTTCCCGCTGCCGTCCGTCCCTTCGATGACGATGAATATGCCCTTTTTCATGCTCTTGATGTTTAAATATAGCATACCCCGTTTTTTGACGGGCAATTGACTCGAAAAACGCTTTTGTGCTTGCATATGAGTAGCAACATTATTGAGAAAGAAAAACAATGATAACGACACTCAGAGAAACCGATCACAGTTCACGACAGCAGCCGACGACGTTCCGCGTACAAATTCTCCCGGGCGGGAAGCTTCCGCAACGGGCAGGCACAGAGCCCGGCCATGCTGTTGGGTACGACGTGTTCACAAGAGATATCGTCGTCTACAACATGTCCACCGACGATCCCCGCATGCGTCAAGTCGAATTCGACCTCGAACCTCCGGAGGTGTTCCGCTTAGGGCCTGGCGGCGTTGCATGCCTCGGCACCGGCGTGGTGATCGAGATACCGCATGGCTTCGCAGGGTGGATAAAACCTCGCGGCAGCACAGTTAAAAACGGCGTTGCGGTGCTCAATCAAGACGTACCCATCGACCCCGACTTCCGTGGCGAGCCGATTGCCGTCATCCGTAATGAAGGACGGGCACCCTTTGATATACGGCGCCATCAACGAATCGTGCAAATCGTATTCACTCCGGTTGCCCTGCCGATACTCGAAGAAGTTCTCCTTCTCGACAAAACCACTCGCGGAAACGGCTCGCACGGCTCGACAGGGAAATGAAAACATGTTTTAACCAAACGAATGCATTCACCACTGCATTCACAACGAAGGCCGCATCACAATGCGGCCTCTCACTTTTTCTTGATTTCAAGACTTTTACCAATTCAATAGTTTCGACCCATACTTCGTCATCCCTCGAGAGACTCGGGACTTCCTCAAAACCCTCGGTTTTGAGTAATTTCCTACACGTGGAAACGCTAGCGCCTTTCCCCGACCCCCTTTTCCCCAATATGGGTATTGAAATTAGTCGCTAATTTCAATACCCATATTGCGTGCCGTTCCTTCAATACTGCGCTGGGCAGCTTCTAGATTATCTGTATTCAAGTCCGGCATTTTGCGCTCGGCGATTTTTTTCACATCGGCGCGCGTCACTTTGCCGACTTTCGTTTTGAGTGGGTCACCGGAGCCCTTTTCTATTCCGGCCGCCTTTTTAAGCAATGCGGAAGCCGGAGGAGTCTTTAGTTTAAACGCAAAACTCCTGTCTTCGAAAATCGTAATTTCCGCGGGAACAACGTCGCCCGCCATTTCTTTTGTTGCTTCGTTGAACTTCTTACAAAAATCGGCGATATTAATGCCCTGCGGCCCCAATGCTGTACCGATTGGCGGCGCTGGATTTGCCTTGCAGGCCTCAATTTGAATTTTTATTACTGTTTTTATTTTTTTAGCCATCTCAATAGTGATTAGTATTTAGTTTATCAGATTAGTTTACATGTGGAAGTTTAAAGGAAATGATATTTTTTGTCCAGCAAATTTTGAGCCTTCCGATATAACAGAAAGGTTTGAACTCGAATCTGCGTTCAAGATGCATAAGATGAGATACTCATGAGGCTGGGTTAACTTCAAGCCCCTTGCCGCGACGCGGCAAGGGGCTTTTTTATACAACATCATAAATCAGCTTTTCCTTTATTTCGTGTGAGTGAAATATTTTTTAAGAGCTTTAAAATACTCGCTACTATCATCAACTTCATTGTAATTATTTTCATTCACCCAACGGAAGGAATCGTGTTCGTCGCTTAATTGAACTTCTCCGGAAATCCAACGACATCGAAAACCGATGAGATATACCTCCTTAGGATAGTTGCGATGCCCTGGTTTAAACTTGAAATACCACGTGTAAAACGGCTCACCTATTTCAATCTCAAGTCCTGTTTCCTCTCTCACCTCCCTCTTCAATGCTTCGGTAAAATTGTATTCATCTTCTTGGATTTTACCTCCGGGTAAATCAAGTCCTATGATGGGATCGTTAAGAATAAGAACATCGCCGCCTTTTTGAATAAACGCTTTTTGGGCTACATAAAATAATTTATCTTCTTTCATTTCTATACTGAGCCACCTCCCGGAGTTTCACTACTCGTCCCTCACGACGTTCGGGACTGCGTTTTCAAAACCCTCGGTTTTGAATCATTTCCTACACGGAGGGAACCCGGCTGCGTTCCCTCCGACCCACCCTTCGTTCAAATCCGGTCGGTTTTGAGCCACCTCCCGGAGTTTCACTACTCGTCCCTCACGACGTTCGGGACTGCGTT
>ERZ1292640.1135-Hain-H43-02um-R1-1135-length-22029-cov-10_pt1 | contig 22029 bp, 17 predicted proteins | sample MGYA00564404_ERZ1292640 | MGnify/ENA primary metagenome ERZ1292640 (study PRJEB36523, sample SAMEA6512636) | groundwater metagenome | collected 2019-01-08 | study: AquaDiva: Metagenomics assemblies of 32 groundwater samples
GGCAATGCTCGCAAAGGCGCGGCAAATACATCATGAAGGTGTTTTCGAACTGGCCGACCATGTCTTTCTGTACCTGGTCGAAGTTCGCCAGGTTGGCGTCCTTGCTGCGCTTGGAAAATTCGCCGCCGAGGATCTCTTCCCAGTTCGGACCCCACTCGATTTTTTCCATGCGCTTGCCAGTGATCAGGCTGCGCGGCCGCGCAGTCGGCGTGGCCTGCATTTCTGGCGCCGACTGCAGGTGGTCGTAGTCAAAAGTGAAGGGTTCGTAGTAGTCGTCAATCTGCGGCATGTTCGGGTTGGAGAAGATGCGCATCAGCAACTTCCACTTGCCGCCCTGGCGCGGCTCGATGGAGCCGTCGGCCTTGCGTACCCAGCCGCCGTTCCACTTGTCCTGGTTCTCCCATTCCTTGGGGTAACCGATACCAGGCTTGGTTTCGACGTTGTTGAACCAGGCGTATTCCATGCCGGGCCGGCTGGTCCAGACGTTTTTGCAGGTGACCGAACAGGTGTGGCAGCCGATGCACTTGTCCAGGTTTAGCACCATGCCGATTTGTGCGCGTACCTTCATGCTGCTTCTCCCATTTGTTGCACGGCGAACGCTTTGTCGTCATCACGTGGCGTGTCCAGCCAGTCCACCTTGTCCATCTTGCGCACCACGACAAATTCATCGCGGTTGGTGCCTATGGTTCCGTAGTAGTTGAAGCCGTAGGAAAGCTGCGCGTAACCGCCTATCATGTGAGTCGGCTTGAGCACGATGCGCGTGACCGAGTTGTGGATGCCGCCACGCTGGCCGGTGATCTCCGAACCCGGGGTGTTGACGATTTTTTCCTGCGCGTGGTACATCATCACCATGCCGGGCTTGACCCGCTGGCTGACGACGGCCCGCGCGGCAATCGCGCCGTTGACGTTGTAGGCCTCGATCCAGTCGTTGTCTTCCACGCCGATCAGCTTGGCATCGTCTTCACTGAGCCAGATGATGGGTCCGCCCCGGCTCAGCGTCAGCATCAACAGGTTGTCGGTGTACGTCGAGTGGATGCCCCACTTCTGGTGCGGCGTGATGAAGTTCAGCAGTATCTCGGTATTGCCGTTGGTACGGATGCCGTGCACACCCGCGGTGGCCTTCAGGTTCACCGGCGGCCGGTAGCTGGCCAGGCCCTCGCCGAAAGCCAGCATCCACGGGTGGTCCTGGTAGAACTGCTGGCGGCCCGTGAGGGTGCGCCATGGGATCAGTTCATGCACATTGGTGTAGCCGGCGTTGTAGGACACGGTTTCCGATTCGATGCCGCTCCAGGTCGGTGAGCTGATGATCTTGCGCGGTTGCGCCTGGATGTCGCGAAAGCGGATCTTCTCGTCCTCGCGGTGCAACGCCAGATGGGTGTGCTCACGGCCGGTCTGCTTGCCGAGTGCCGCCCACGCCTTGACCGCCACATGGCCGTTGGTTTCAGGCGCGAGTTGCAACACCATTTCGCAGGCGTCGATGTCGCTGTTGATGCGCGGCATGCCCTGGGTCACGCCGGGTTCGGTCACCAGGCCGTTGAGTTCGCCGAGCTGCCGCACTTCGGTTTCGGTGTTCCAGGCGATGCCCTTGCCGCCGTTGCCCACCTTGTTGAGCAGCGGGCCGACAGCCGTGAAACGTTTGTAGACGTTGGGGTAGTCGCGTTCGACCACCTGCATCTGGGGCGCCGTCTTGCCGGGCACCAGTTCGCACTCGCCACGTTTCCAGTCCTTGACTTCGAAAGGCTGGGCCAGCTCACCCGGGGTATCGTGCATCACCGGTGTCAGCACCATTTCCTTCTCGACACCGAGGTGGCCTTCGCAGAGCTCGCTGAACTTTTTCGCGAAGCCCTTGTAGATTTCCCAGTCGCTTTTCGACTGCCACACCGGGTCCACCGCGGTGGACAGCGGATGGATGAAGGGGTGCATGTCGCTGGTGTTGAGGTCGTTCTTCTCGTACCAGGTTGCGGTCGGCAGCACGATGTCGGAGTACAGGCAGGTCGTGCTCATGCGGAAGTCGAGCGTGACCAGCAGGTCCAGCTTGCCTTCGGGCGCCTTGTCGTGCCAGACCACTTCCTCGGGCTTGCCGTCTTCGGCCCCGAGGTCCTTGCCCTGAACACCGTTGTCCGTACCGAGCAGATGCTTGAGGAAATACTCATGGCCCTTGCCCGACGAACCGATGATGTTGGAGCGCCAGACAAACATGTTGCGCGGCCAGTTGTCCGGATGGTCCGGGTCCTCGCAACTCATCCTGAGCGAGCCGTCCTTGAGCGACTTGACGACATAGTCTTTCGCATCCAGGCCCGCGGCCTGCGCGTCCTTGACCACCTGCATCGGGTTGGTCTGCAATTGCGGCGCGCTCGGCAACCAGCCCATGCGCTCGGCCCGCACGTTGTAGTCGATCATGCTGCCGCCGTAGAGCTTCTTGTCGGCCAGTGGCGACAACACCTCGTCCACGCCAAGCTTTTCGTAGCGCCACTGGTCGGTGTGCGCATAAAAGAAGCTGGTGGAGTTCATCTGCCGGGGTGGACGGATCCAGTCGAGCGCGAAGGCCAGTGGCGTCCAGCCGGTCTGCGGCCGCAGTTTTTCCTGGCCCACGTAGTGCGCCCAGCCGCCGCCGCTCTTGCCGATGCAGCCGCACATCATCAGCATGTTGATGACGCTGCGATAGTTCATGTCACTGTGGTACCAGTGGTTCATGCCGGCGCCGATGATGACCATGGACCGGCCTTCGGTCTTGTCGGCATTGTCGGCAAACTGGCGTGCGACGGCGATGATCTGGTCACGTGGCACGCCGGTGATCTGTTCCTGCCAGGCCGGGGTGTAGGGGGTGTTGTCGTCAAAGTCGGCGGCAGCCAGTTCCCCGGGCAGGCCGCGGGCAATGCCGTATTGCGCGACCTGCAGGTCAAACACCGTCGCCACCAGGGCCGAGCGCTCCTCGCCGGCCTTGCCGAGTGAAATGCGCTGCACCGGTACCGTGCGCACCAGCACATCGCCTTGCTCGTTGTTCTGGAAATGGTCATGGTGGATGCCGCCGAAGTACGGAAAGCCGACCTTGGCGCTGTCGGAACTGGGCGCATCACCCTCCATCACCGACAGCTTGAGCGTGACCTCGTCACCCTGGCGCGCCTCCTTGGACTCCAGGTTCCACTGCCCGGCGTCGGCACGGCCATCCGGGCCCCAGCGAAAGCCAATGGCGCCGTGGGGCAGCACGACCTTGCCCTGCGCATCGAAGGCCACGGTTTTCCACTCCGGGTTGTTCGCCTGGCCCAGCTTGCCGTTGAAGTCGGACGCGCGCACATAACGGTCTGGCACCAAAACGGTTTCGCCGTTTTCCAGCTGGTGTTCCTTCAGCATCACGAGCATGGGCAGGTCGGTGTAGCGGCGTGCGTAGTGGTCGAAGTAGGCCGACCGCGGCTTGCCGTTGCCGCCGAAGTAGAAGTCCTTCAGGATCACATGGCCCATGGCCATGGCGACCGCAGCATCAGTGCCCTGCTTGGGGTGCAGCCACAGGTCGGAGAGTTTGGCGACCTCGGAATAGTCGGGCGTGATCGCCACGGTCTTGGTGCCCTTGTAACGGACTTCGGTGAAGAAGTGCGCATCGGGGGTGCGCGTCTGCGGCACGTTGGAGCCCCAGGCAATGATGAAGCCGGAGTTGTACCAGTCGGCCGACTCCGGCACGTCGGTCTGCTCACCCCAGACCTGGGGGCTGGACGGAGGCAGGTCGCAATACCAGTCGTAAAAACTCATGCACACGCCGCCTATCAGCGACAGGTAACGCGAACCGGAGGCGTAGCTGACCATGGACATCGCCGGGATCGGCGAGAAACCGATGATGCGGTCGGCACCGTGCTTCTTGATCGTGTGGACGTTGGAGGCCGCAATGATCTCGTTGACCTCGTCCCAGCTGGAACGGACAAAACCCCCGAGGCCGCGCACGCTCTGGTAGTCGCGCCGCTTGGCGTCGTCCTGCACCACGGCCGCCCAGGCCTCGACCGGCGGCAGCGTCAAACGCGCCTCGCGCCAGTGCTTGAGCAGGCGCGCACGCACCATGGGGTACTTGACGCGGTTGGCGCTGTAGAGGTACCAGCTGTAGCTGGCACCGCGCGAGCAGCCGCGCGGCTCGTGGTTGGGCATGTCCCAGCGCGTGCGCGGGTAGTCGGTCTGCTGGGTTTCCCAGGTGACGATGCCGCCCTTGACATAAATCTTCCACGAACAAGAGCCCGTGCAGTTCACGCCATGGGTGCTGCGCACGATCTTGTCGTGCGCCCAGCGGTTGCGGTAAGCGTCTTCCCAGGTCCGGTCTTCGGCGGTGGTGACGCCGTGCGCCCCGGAAAAGGACTCCCTGGGGTTGGAAAAGTGGCTCAGTCGATCAAGAAAATGACTCATTTGATTCTCCGGTAATGCGGTAAAAGCGGGCCCAGCGGCGGGTCAGGGGTTTTTGATCTCGGCGCCACGGCGCAGGTAAAACCACCAGTTCAGCACCAGGCACAGGGCATAGAAGATGGCAAAGCCGTACATGGCGTTTTCCGGCGTGCCGGCCTTGATCTGTGCACCTATGACCACCGGGGCGATGAAGGCGCCGTAGGCGGCAATGGCCGAGGTCCAGCCCAGCACCGGGCCGGCCTGCTGGCGGTCGAAGATGACGCCAATCGTGCGGAAGGTGGAGCCGTTGCCGATGCCGCTGGCGGCAAACAGCACGACGAACAGCACCATGAAGATCAGGAAGTACTGCTCGGGCGTGGCCGACTTGTAGGCCAGCAGCATGACGTAACCCACGGCCACGGAGGCCACCACCATGATGGCGGAGATGATCTGCGTCACGATGGAGCCGCCGACCTTGTCCGAGACCCAGCCGCCCACAGGCCGGATCAGCGCGCCGACAAAGGGACCTATCCAGGCAAAGGTCAGCGCCGACGGTGCGTTCGGGTTTTTCAGCGTGTGCTGCATGACGCCGGCGGCGTCCGGCACGTGGCTGATGCCGAAGATCACCGTGATCGCCAGCGGCAGGGCCATCGAAAAACCGATGAAGGAACCGAAGGTCACGATGTACAGCAGGGTCAGCGACCAGGTGTGCTTGTTGCTGAAAATGGAGAACTGTTTGGCAATGGCTTCCTTCATCGGGCCGAAGGCCGTCACCTTCAGCACCATCAGGGTGCTGACCACGATCAGCGGCATGGCGATCCACATGTTGAGCAGGCCCAGCCCCGTGGGTTTGGGCAGGTAGAGGTACAGCCCGACACCGGCCGGCACAAACGACAAGGTGTACAGCCAGATGATCTTGAGGAAGGCCGGGATCGTGCCGCCGATGGCGGGCGAGACGGTGGTCAGGTTGTTCATGCCGAAGAAGCAGATGACAGACAGCGGCACCAGCGACAGCAGCCAGGCGAAGCCGGCGTTCTGGATCCAGGTCGGCGTTCCGGCCGTGATTTTTCCGAGAATCCAGCCGCTGTCCTTGACCAGCGTCATCGATTCGCCCCCGAAACTGCCGAAGATGCCGACGGTCATCACCAGGGGAATGACGATCTGCATGGCGGTGACGCCGAAGTTGCCCAGACCCGCATTGAGGCCGAGCGCCGTGCCCTGCAACCGCTTGGGAAAGAAGGTGCTGATGTTGGACATCGAACTGGCGAAGTTGCCGCCCCCCACGCCCGACCACAGCGCCATCAGCTGGAAGGACCACAGCGGCCATTCGGGGTGCTGCAGCACGATGCCGGTGCCGATGGCCGGCGCCAGCAGCATCGACGTCGTCAGGAAGATGGTGTTGCGTCCGCCGGCCAGCCGGATCAGGAAGGAGGCCGGAATGCGCATGGTGGCGCCGGCCAGCCCTGCAATGGCCGTCAGCGTGAAGAGTTCGGCCTGGGTGAAAGGAAAGCCCAGGTTGAGCATCTGCACGGTGATGATGCCCCACATGCCCCAGACGGCAAAGCCGCACAGCAGGCTGGGCACGGAGATCCAGAGGTTGCGGTAGGCAATGCGTTTGCCGGTGCTTTCCCAGAACTGCTCGTCCTCGGGACGCCAGTCGGTGATGTCAACGCTGGAACTGGTTTTGGTATTCATGGTGCTTCCTCGAAAAAGGGTCTGTTTCAGGCTTGGGCGCCGGAGGCGTTCTTGCCCATGACTTCAGTGCGGCGCACCTCGGTCCAGTACATCCAGATCAGCGAGACCCAGACGATGCCGTACATGAACATGAAGGCGCTGGAGCGGATGCCCGTCAGGTCCATCAGGCCGCCGAAGATGATGGGCAGCACGAAGCCGCCCAGGCCGCCGGCCAGCCCGACAATGCCGCTGATCGCGCCGATGTTGGCGCCGTAGTCATCGCTGATGTACTTGAAGACGCTGGCCTTGCCGAAGGCCCAGGCAATGCCCAGGATGAACATCAGTGCCGTGAAGGTATAGACGTTCAGACCGAGGTGGAAGGTCGCCGGGCCATTAACCGTGAGAATGGTGAAGTCGGTCTGCGGGTAGGACAGCAGGAACAGGCACACCCAGCTCACCCACATCACCCACCAGGTCACGCTGTGTGCGCCGTACTTGTCGGACAACACGCCACCAAAGGCGCGCAGCACACCGCCCGGCAGCGAGAAACACGCCGCCAGCAGCGCTGCCACGCGGATGTCCAGGCCGAATTCACCCACGTAGTACTGCACCATCCAGAGGGACAGGGCCACATAACCGCCGAACACGATGCTGTAGTACTGGCAGTACTTGAGCACCTTGGGGTCTTTCAGGGCCTTGAGCTGGTCGCTGAACTTGACGTGGCTGGGCACCAGGTGCGACGGGTCGCTGTAGCTGAACAGCCAGAACAGCACCAGCGCAGCCAGCATGATGACCGCGTACACCTGCGGCACCATGGCCCAGCCAAAGGCCACCAGCAACACCGGCGCCACGAACTTGTTGACGGCGGCACCCGAGTTGCCGGCGCCGTACACGCCCATGGCCATGCCCTGGCGGTTTTTCGGAAACCAGCGCGCCACATAAGGCGTGCCCACCGAGAAAGAGCCACCGGCCAGGCCGACAAACAGGCCGATCACCAGAAAGTGCCAGTAGGCCGTGGCGTAACTCATGAGCCAGATCGCGGGCACGGTGATGGCCATCAGGATCGCCATGACGATGCGGCCGCCGTAGCGGTCGGTCCAGATGCCCAGCGGGACGCGGATCAGGGAGCCCGTCAGCACCGGCGTGGCCGCGAGCAGGCCGAACTCGGTGGCATTGAGGTTGAGCATCTTCTTGATCGGGATGCCGATCACGCCGAACATCATCCAGACCATGAAGCAGACGGTGAACGCCAGCGTGCTGACAATCAGCACCGACCATGCTTTTCTTGAATTGCCCAGTTCAGAGGCCATGTTGTTTCTCCAGACACATGGCATGACTGTCGGCCTTTTCCGTCCCCTTGAATATCCTCCTTTGGAACGTGGTCACAGGCCCGGGAAAGCGATGGCGGCCCGCGCGGCCATCGTTCCAAAGAACTACTACCGGGTCAAGCTGCCCCGGACTTGATCTTTGTCAACCAAGCTCCCGGCCGGCCGCGTATACGGCTGCCTGGACCCGCGAACTGAGCTGCAGCTTGCGCAGGATGTGCTGGACGTGAATCTTCACCGTCGTCTCCGCGATATCGAGCTTGCGGGCAATCACCTTGTTGCTGTCGCCGCGTGCGATCAGCGCCAGCACCTCGCGCTCGCGCGCCGACAGCAGCGCGATGGCCGGCTCATCCTGCAGGCCCGGCACCGGGGCATCCCCGTTGCGGCCGCCATTGACCGCAGCGACCTCGCCATTGGAGGCCGACGGGGCCTTGGACCGGAAAGCGGCCACCAGCTTGGTCATCATTTCCGGGCTGACCACCGACTCCCCGTCCAGCACCTTGATGATGGATTCCGACAGGCGATCGAGTTCCACGGTTTTCAGCAGGTAGCCGTCGGCGCCGGCCTGCAGCGCTGCAGACAGGTCGTCTTCGTTCTCGCTCACCGTCAACATCAGGATGCGGGTGCCGGGTGCCGCGTCCTTGAGCGTCGCGATGCCGTCCACGCCCAGAACGCCGGGCAGGTGGTTGTCCAGCAGGATCAGGTCCGGCTTGCTGCGTTCCACGCAGCGCAGTGCCTCGCCGATGTCGCCGGCCTCGCCCGCCACATGGAAACGCCCGTCCTGCGAGAGCAGCGCGACGAGACCGCGGCGAAACAGGGTGTGGTCATCGACCACCAGCAGGGCAATGGGCATCGTCATGTCGTGTCCTCAGCCTCCATCCGCGCCAGCGGTCATGGCGGCTAACCCGGGGGTCTTGGCCGCGACGCCGTTGCCGACCTCCGGATGTGGCGGCAGTGTCAGTGTCACGGTGGTTCCCTGGCCAGTCCGGGAAACAATATCGACCTCAGCGCCTATGCGCCCGGCACGTTCCCGCATGATGTTGAGGCCGACATGGGACTGCCCGGGGTGCTTCCCGGTGTCAAAGCCGGTGCCGTTGTCGCGCACCACAAAACGCCAGTGCTCACCCTTGATCACTTCAAGTCCCACTTGCGTAGCGCCCGCATGTTTGCGGATATTGGACAGAGCCTCCTGGAGCACATGCAGCACCTGCACCTGCACGTCCGAAGGCAGCGGCAGCCCCTGCCCCTGGACTTGCAACTGGGCAGGAAGGCCGGTCTGGCTCTGGAACTTCTGCAGGGTTTCCTGCAGCGCCTGCCCGATGTCGTCGGTGTTGGTGCGCGTGCGGAAATGCACCAGCAGCTCCCGGACATCGCTGATGCTTTCGCGCAGCCCGACGTCCAGTTCATCGAGCGCACCCTGCACCTGGGGCGCCTGCCCCTTGTCCACCGCGCCCCTCAGCAATTGCACCTGAATTTTCAGAAAAGCCAGCGACTGGGCTATCGAGTCATGCAGGTTGCGCGCCAGCAGCGCGCGCTCCTCCGCCACCGCCGCCTCCCGATCCAGGGCATCGGCGCGCAACCCTTCCAGCGAACTGGCCAGGTGGCTGGCCAGCGCATCCAGCAGTTCGATCTCGTCGGCACTCAGCAGGACCGGCGTGCGAAAGAACAGGTTGAACTCGCCGAGCAGGCGCTGTTGCAAGCGAATCGGCACCGTGACCACACTTTCGTAGCCCGCCTTGGCGCAGTGGCGCACCGGCGCTTCGTCGTGGCTGAGGATGGGAATCACGCGGGTGCGCGCGTCTGGCCGCAGGTTGCCGCAGGCGCAGGCGCCGGCCAGCAGGCTGCGCTCTTCCTCCACCAGATCCTGCGGGAAGCAGTCGGAAGCCAGCATCAGGTAGCGCTGGTTGGCATCATCGGACCAGCGGACAGCGGCAGCGTCGGCCTTCATCACGGCGCGCACGCGCTGGGCAAAGCCGCGTGCCAGCTCGTCAATGCTGCCGGCCTGGGCCAGAAAGGCGCTGACCTTGTACAGCGCCTCCAGCCGCGCGCGTTGCGCCTCGATGCGCCGCGTCTTGGCCTCGACCTTGGCTTCCAGCCCTTCATAGAGCGACTGCAGGGTCGCCGTCATGTGGTTGAAACCGGCCGCCACCTGGCCGAACTCGTCCACGGTATCGACCTCGATGCGTGTCCTGAAATCCCCGGACTCCAGCTTGAGCAAGCCCTGCCGGAGTTGGGCCAGGGGATTGATCACGTACATGTAACCGGTAAAAAGCATGATGACCGCCCCGCCGATGGCCAGCACCATCATCAGGAACTGGAACAGGTTCAGGATGGCGGTCAGCCGGGACAGGTGCTGCTCGATCACCAGCACCAGCCGGTCGCTGGCGTCCACAAACGCGCCCCCCGCCTTCAGCAGGTCCTGCGCCGCCGGCGCCGGCTCGGCCAGCCACAAGGGCCGCTGGGTGCGCCACAGGGACTCGACATCGTTGAAACGCGCCCGCACCTGGTCGTCCCAGGGCACAAACAGCGGCCTGGAAGGGTCGCCCTCGCGCAGCAGGGCCAGGCTCTCGTCGAACCGGGCCACCAGCGACTGCAGTTCGGCGCGTTCCACGCCGGCCTGCACGGCGCTGGCCAGGCGCCAGGTCTGCATGCGCATGCGCCCGGCTTCGTTGACGGCTGCGGCGCCGCCTTCGAGTTGCCATGTCACCCACAGGGTCAGCCCGATGGAGACCAGGGCCACCACCAGCAGGCTGGCGCCGATGCGCATGAGCTTTTTGGAGAGCGAGGCGGTGTGCTGCATGCGCTAGGGCCTGTTCACAGGCAGGCGCGCGCCGCGGGCGGCAGCGGCCGGCGCCGCACAGGCGCTGCACACCATGGCTGCCAGGCGCTGCAGGGCCTGCCAGCCCTCGGCCGGCCAGTCGGGCTGCTTCAGGCCTTTGACGATGCCGTCGACCTTGTGGGCGGCATGCAGCAAATTGGCCAGTGTGGTGTCGCCCATGTGGGGCAACACCCGCTCGAACAGTTTTTCCTTGACACCCCAGACGCGGTTTTCGCGCAGGGCCATCGGCATGGGCCGGCCCGCGCCCAGGGCGTCCTTGACCCGCTTCATGCTGCGGATGTCCTCGCTCAGGGCCCAGTGCACCAGTACCTCGGACTCACCCTCGGACTGCAGGCCGTCGAGCATGCGCTGCACGCGCAGGGCCTGGCCACCGAGCACCGCTTCGGACAGCTTGAACACATCGTATCGCGCGACATTGAGCACGGCGTTTTCGACCTGGTCGAAACTCAGTTCTGCCGATGCCTCCCCGCCGGGGGGATAGAGCAGACCCAGCTTCTGGATCTCCTGGTGCGCAGCCAGCAGGTTGCCTTCCACCCGGTCGGCAAAAAACTGCAGTGTGCGCTGCCCCTCCTCGCCCTGCGCCACGCGCTGGCCCTGCTGCTGCAGGCGCTGCGCGATCCACTGCGGCAGGTTGCGGCGGTCAATCGGGTCGAACTTGACCGTGGTGCCAAAACTTTCCAACGCGCCAAACCACGCGCCCTTGGTCGTCATGCTGTCCAGGCGCGGCAGCAGCACCAGGGTCAGCGTGCTGTCGTCGCCCTGCGCGCGTTCGGCAATCTGCTGCAGCGCCACCGAACCGTCCTTGCCGGGCTTGCCGCTGGGGATGCGGATCTCCACGATCTGCTTGTCGGCAAACAGGCTCAGCGAGCCGCCGCTGGCCAACACCTCGCTCCAGTCGAAATGGGCGCCGGCCACGGTGTGCACCGTGCGCTCGGTGTAACCCTGAGCCCGCGCGGCTGCGCGCAGCGCGTCGGCGAACTCCTGCACCAGCAGCGGCTCGTCGCCGTGCAGGGTGTACAGGCTCCTGAGCCCGCGCTTGAGGTGTTCGGAAAGTTGGGCGGGCGCCAGGTTCATGGTGGCCCAAGTTTAGCGGCTGGGGGTTTTGCATCAAGTCCTCCTGACCTGGCAGGCGTGACCTGCTGGCGGCATACTCCTTCCCATGACACAACGCATTCGCCTGATTGGCGCACCCACCGACATCGGCGCCGGCACCCGCGGCGCGGCTATGGGCCCCGAGGCGCTGCGCGTGGCCGGCCTGCAGGCCACGCTGGAAGGGCGCGGCCTGCAGGTCAAGGACGACGGCAACCTGAGCGGCCCGCCCAACCCCTGGCAGGCGCCCGTCCAGGGCTACCGCCACCTGGCCGAGGTGGCCACCTGGAACCGATCGGTACACGAAGCCGTGTTCTCGGCCCTCAGCGAAGGCGACCTGCCCCTCCTGCTGGGCGGCGACCACTGCCTGGCCATCGGCTCCATCAGTGCGGTGGCGCGCCGCTGCCGCCAGACCGGCCAGACCTTGCGTGTGTTGTGGCTGGACGCGCATGCCGACTTCAATACCGACCGCCTGACCCCCACCGGCAACACCCACGGCATGCCCGTGGCCGTGCTCTGCGGGCACGGCCCGGCCGAGCTGACCGGCATAGGCGGGGTGGTCCCGGCGATCCAGGCCTCGGCCGTCCGGCAGATCGGCATTCGCAGCGTCGATGAAGGCGAAAAACACTTCATCCGGCAGTCGGGCCTGGAAGTCTTCGACATGCGTTACATCGACGAACAGGGCATGCGGCAGACCATGGCAACGGCGCTGGCCGGCGTGGATGCGCAGACCCATCTGCATGTGAGCTTCGATGTGGATTTCCTCGATGCGATGATTGCGCCCGGTGTGGGCACGGCCGTCAAGGGCGGCCCGACTTACCGCGAAGCCCAGCTGTGCATGGAAATGATCGCCGACACCGGCCGCCTGGCCTCGCTGGACGTGATGGAACTCAACCCGGCGCTGGATGTGCGCAACGGCACGGCCGAAGTGGTGCTGGAACTGGTTGAAAGCCTGTTCGGCAAGAGCACACTGATGCGTTGACCCGCGCCATCGCTATAAAATTAATAGCTGCTTGCGCCCACAAATACTGGGCTACCGCCTGATTTCATCATATATTCTGCCCTGCGGCGCCGGCCGCAGCCTCAGATCTCCTTGACGGCAGCCAGACGGCGCAGGATCTGCTGGACGATGTCGCTCTGCATGTCGCGGTACAGCAGCGCCTCCTCGGTTTCCTTGGCCAGCACCGCGGACTCGTTGAAGCTGATGTCGCGCTGCAGCACGATTTCGGCAGGGGGAATCAGCAACTTGCCCTTGAGTGTGCGCAGCTGGAACCTGAAACGCGTGCGCAGCTGGAACTCGCGCACCTGGCCCGAGGCGTTGATGCCCACCACGGTTTTTTCCCGCTGGTCGAGCAACACGTCGAGAATCACGTCCGCTTGGGCGATCAGGCGGGGATCGCGGATCACCTTCACCGCGCCGCCGGCTTCCAGGTTGCGGTTGAGCTCGGTCCCCAGCGTCGAGGTTTCGGCCGCGCCGCTGTAAATGGTCTTGAACGCATAGTTCGGAGCCTTGCGCAACGCAAAACCGCAGGCACTCAGGACGGAGGCTGCCGCAGCGGACAACAGAAAAACGCGACGTTGCATGGTGGCTTCCTTCAGACGACGATGTTGACCAGGCGGCCCGGCACAACGATGACTTTTTTGGCCGGGGCGCCGGCGGCCTGCTTGACAAACGCATCGGAGGCCAGCGCCGCCGCCTCAATCACGGCCTTGTCGGCGCCGGCGGGCACGGTGACCGACCCCCGCAGCTTGCCGTTGATCTGCAGCACCAGCTCGATCTCGTCCTGCACCAGGGCAGATTCATCGACCTCGGGCCAGGACGCATCGAGCAGGCCACCATGGTCTTTCGCAAAACCGAGGTCGTCCCACAGGGCGTGCGTCACATGCGGCGTCGCGGGGTAGAGGCAGCGCAGCAGGATGCCCATGCCTTCACGCAGCGCAAACGCCGCGCCGGTCGACATCTGGCCCTTGAAGTCTTCGAGCGCATTGAGCAGCTTCATGCTGCCCGACACCACGGTGTTGTACTGCATGCGCTGGTAGTCGTAGTCGATCTGCTTGAGCACCGTGTGGATCTCGCGGCGCAGCGCCTGCGCCTCCTTGTCAAATACGGTCCCAGCCTTTTGGGGACGGGCGCCACCAGCTCCTGATTGCATAGCATCGAGCTTGACGCCGAAGTTCCAGACCCGGCGCAGGAAACGGTAGGAGCCCTCGACGCCCGCGTCGTTCCACTCCAGCGTGGCCTCCGGCGGGGAGGTGAACATGGTGTACAGCCGCGCGGTGTCGGCGCCGTATTTCTCAATGAGGTCCTGCGGATCGACGCCGTTGTTCTTGCTCTTGCTCATGGTGCCCACGCCTTCGTAGGTAACCATGGAGCCGTCCTTCCTGAGCTTGGCGCCAATGACCTTGCCATGCTCGTCGTGCACGTCGTCCACATCGGCCGGCCAGAAGTATTCGACGCCGCCCTTGTCGCCCTTGCGGGAGTAGATATGGTTGAGCACCATGCCCTGCGTCAGCAGCTTGGTGAAAGGTTCGTCCACCTTGACCAGGCCCATGTCGCGCATGACCTTGGTCCAGAACCGCGCATACAGCAGGTGCAGGATGGCGTGTTCGATGCCGCCTATGTACTGGTCCATCGGCATCCAGTAGGCCGCGCCCTCCGCGACCATTTTGTCCTCGTTCTTCGGGTCGCAGTAACGCATGAAGTACCACGAGCTGTCCACGAAGGTGTCCATGGTGTCGGTCTCGCGCCGCGCCGGCTTGCCGCAGACCGGGCAGGTCACGCCGGCGTGAAAACCAACATGTTTGTGCAACGGGTTGCCCGAGCCATCGGGCACGCAGTCCTGCGGCAGCACCACCGGCAGGTCTTTTTCCGGCACCGGCACCGCGCCGTGTTCGTCGCAGTGGATGATGGGAATCGGCGTGCCCCAGTAACGCTGACGGCTCACGCCCCAGTCGCGCAGGCGCCAGGTGGTTTTTTTCTCGCCCAGGCCTTTGGCTGCCAGGTCGGCCGCCACGGCATCGACAGCGGCCTTGAAAACCAGGCCGTTGTACTTGCCGGAGTTGATCGCGACGCCCTGCTGCTTGTCGCCATACCAGTCGGCCCAGGCCTCAAGGCTGTAGGTTTTGCCGGGCACATCGGTGACCTGCTTGATGGGCAGCTTGTATTTCTTCGCGAACTCGAAGTCGCGCTCGTCGTGCGCAGGCACACCCATCACCGCGCCGTCGCCGTAACTCATGAGCACATAGTTGCCGACCCAGACCTCGACCTTGTCACCCGTCAGCGGATGCGAAACAAACAGGCCGGTGCGCTCGCCTTTTTTCTCCTGCGTGGCCAGTTCGGCCTCGGTGGTGCCGCCGGACTTGCATTCCTCGATGAAGGCCGCGAGTTTCGGATTCGATGCGGCCGCGTGGATCGCCAGCGGGTGTTCGGGCGCCACGGCGCAGAAGGTCACACCCATGATGGTGTCGGCGCGCGTGGTGAAGACGTACATCTTCCCGTCGCCGATCAGCGCATCGTCTGCACCCCGGATGTCGTGCGTGAACGCAAAACGCACACCTTCGCTTTTGCCTATCCAGTTTTCCTGCATCAGCTTGACACGTTCGGGCCAGCCCGGCAGCTTGTTGCTGACGCTGTCGAGCAGTTCCTCGGCGTAATCGGTGATCTTCAGGTAGTAGCCGGGGATCTCGCGCTTTTCGACCACGGCGCCGGTGCGCCAGCCCTTGCCGTCGATCACCTGCTCGTTGGCCAGCACGGTCTGGTCCACCGGGTCCCAGTTCACGACCTGGGTCTTGCGGTAGGCAATGCCCTTGTCCAGCATCTTCAGGAACAGCCACTGGTTCCACTTGTAGTAACTCGGGTCGCAGGTGGCGACCTCGCGGCTCCAGTCGATCGCCAGCCCCATCGCCTGCATCTGCTTTTTCATGTAGGCGATGTTGTCGTAGGTCCACTGCGCGGGCGGCACCTTGTTCTTGAGCGCCGCGTTCTCGGCCGGCAGGCCGAAGGCATCCCAGCCCATGGGCATCAGGACGTTGTAGCCCTTCATGCGCAGCTGGCGCGTGAGCATGTCGTTGATGGTGTAGTTGCGCACATGGCCCATGTGCAGCTTGCCGCTGGGGTAAGGCAGCATGGAGCAGGCGTAATACTTCTTTTTGGAGCTGTCTTCGGTGACGCGGTAGGCGTCGGCCGCGGTCCAGTGGGTTTGCGCACTGCGCTCAACGTCGAGGTGGTTGTATTTGTCTTGCATGGCGCACGGAAGATGGAAAAAAATGAAGCAGCCCCTGGCTGCCGGTTGCAGGGATTTTAGGCGCTGGACCGGGCGGGCCCCGCCGGAGCGCCTTCAGGGCCGGGTCGCGGGGGCCGGCGTTGCGGTGGCGGGGGCGTTGGCGACGAAGCCGATACGGTTCAGGCCGGCTTTTTGTGCGATGCCCATGACCTCGACGATGCGGCCATAAGGCACGGCCTCGTCGGCCCGCAGCTGCACTTCCGTGTCGGGGTTCAGCGCCGCGTTTTGCCGCAGGCGCTGGTCCAGCTGGTCGCCGGAGACCGGCTGGTCATTGAGGAAGGCCTGGCCGGCCTTGTCGACGACCAGCGTGACAAATTGCGGCGCCTCGTTCGGCCGGGCGGCATCACTTCTGGGCAGGTCCAGCTTGATCGAGCTGGCCAGCAGGGGCGCGGTGATGATGAAGATCACCACCAGCACCAGCATCACGTCCACCAGCGGGGTGACATTGATCTCGCTCATGGGCTGTGCGCCCTGGGTGCGTTCAAGGCGGCCGAAGCTCACGACGCCCTCGCGCCTGCGTCCACTGACTCTTTGCTGCGTTCCGCCGCCTTGCCGCCGGTACCCGCTGCAGCCAGCAATTCCCGCAGATCGTAGGCAAACCCTTCCAGGTCGGCCTCGATGCGGCCGATGTTGCGGCCGAAGATGTTGTAGGCCAGCACGGCCGGGATCGCCACGGCCAGGCCGGCGGCCGTCATGATCAGCGCCTCGCCGACCGGACCGGACACCTTGTCAATGGTGATCTGGCCGGCTGCGGCAATGCCGGTCAGCGCATGGTAAATGCCCCAGACGGTGCCCAGCAGGCCGACAAAAGGCGCGGTGGAACCGACGGTGGCCAGCAGCACCTGGCCGTATTGCAGCTTGTGCAGCACCGCATGCAGCGCATCGCGCAGGACCCGCGTCAGCTGCTGGGCCCTGTCGCCGGCCGAGGCCAGGGTGCCGCCGGCCTGGAGTCGGGTGGCAGCGATCAGGGGCAGCACCAGCGCCTCACGGTCGAACGCAGCCACCTTGGGCTGGGCCTCCTCGACGGAGGCGGACTGCCAGAACACGGCCGTGCTGCGCGCCACATCGCCGACCGCCCGCTTGAGCAGCCAGGCTTTCCAGACAATCACGACCCAGCTGGCCACCGACATCAGCAGCAGCAGCGCCGCCACCAGGCCGGTCACGGCGTCGCTTTGAGTCATCAACGCGAGCACGTTCATTCAGGCGCTCACTTCAGGTTCAGCACATCGAACATGTCGTACAGGCCGGCCGGTTTACCGGCCAGGAAACGCGCGGCCCTCAGGCTGCCCTGGGCGTAGGTGACGCGGCTGGAGGATTTGTGGGTGATTTCGATGCGTTCGCCGGTGCCGGCAAACAGCACGGTATGGTCGCCGACGATATCGCCGCCGCGAATCGTCGCAAAACCGATGGACGAGGGATCACGCTCGCCGGTCACGCCTTCGCGGGCATACACCGCGCAATCCTTGAGGTCGCGGCCGAGCGCGCTGGCGATCACCTCGCCCATTTTCAGCGCGGTGCCGGACGGCGCATCCACCTTGTGCCGATGATGGGCCTCGATGATTTCGATGTCGTAGCCGGTGTTCAGGGCCCTGGCGGCCATCTCGAGCAGCTTGAGCGTGACGTTCACACCGACGCTCATGTTGGGCGCCATCATGATGGCGATGTCTTTGGCGGCAGCGGCGATCTCGGCCTTTTGTGCATCGGAAAAGCCTGTGGTACCTATGACCAGCTTGACGCCGAGTTCGCGGCAGGTGACCAGGTGGGCCATCGTGCCTTCCGGGCGGGTGAAGTCGATCAGCACTTGGGAGCCGCCCAGGCCGGCGGCCAGGTCGGCGGTGATCAAAACTCCGCTGGCCTGTCCGAGGAAGGCCGCGGCATCACTGCCCAGCCCTGGGCTGGTGGCCACATCCAGCGCGCCGGTCAGCTGGCAGTCGCCGCTGGTGCGCACGGCCTCGACCAGCATCTGGCCCATGCGGCCACTGGCGCCGGCCACCGCGATGCGAAGAGGGGCCTGCTGCAACGCGCTCACCGGGTCGGGCTTTCCAGCGGGGGATAGCTGGCGGCCGACGGCGCGGAAACGGGGGGCGTCACCGGGGTGGTGGCGGCCGTCGCGGCCGGTTTCTTTTCAGCGGCCTGGAGCTGCTCTTCGGTCAGCTCCAGCACAGGCACCTTGCCGAGCTTGCGGCGCGAGTCCAGCTTGGCAACGAAGTCCGATTCGCTGGGCATGGCGTCGCCCTCAAACCGCTCGAGGGCATCACCCTTGAAAAAGACCGTGAGCCTGAGCGCCTGCGGCTCCACGCCCTGGCGCTTCAGGGTAAACACATAGTCCCACCGATCCGCATGGAACACGCTCGCCAGCAGCGGCGTGCCCAGCACCTGGCGCACCTGGTCCCGGGTCATGCCGGGCTTGAGCAGTTCAACCTGCTCCTTGGAAACGAAGTTGCCCTGGACAATCTCGACCTTGTAGGGCGTGATCCAGTTGACGGGGTTGATTTTGCTTTCGCTCAAGCCCCCGGTCATGCCTTTGCCGCTGCCGCAGGCAGCCAGTCCGGCGCAGGCCAGGACGGCGAAAGCGGTGTGGAGGCCGCGACGGTAATTTGCACGCATGGCTGACATAGTAGGGGGGTGTAGCGATATGATTGGCCATTGTAGCGGCAGGGTGCCGCCGAGTACGCGCCTTCCGCCCCTGACTGCCGAGCCTGCACAGGCCCCGACCGCGGCCCCTTTTCCTCAGGAAGCCTCCCCCATGAGCAACATCGACGAACTCAAGAACACCGGACTGAAAGCCACCCTGCCGCGCCTGAAGATCCTGGAGATCTTCCAGGCCGGCAAGCAGCGGCACATGACGGCGGAAGATGTTTTCCGGGTGCTGCTGGAAGACCGCTCCGACATCGGGCTGGCCACGGTTTACCGCGTGTTGACCCAGTTTGAGCAGGCCGGCCTGCTCAACCGCAGCAATTTCGAATCCGGCAAGGCCGTCTATGAAATCAACGAAGGCCAGCACCATGACCACCTGGTGTGCCTCGATTGCGGCAAGGTCGAGGAGTTTTACGACGCGGAAATCGAAAAACGCCAGCACGCGGTCGCCAAGGCCAAGGGTTTTGCGATCGCCGATCATTCGCTGTCGATGTATGCCAACTGCACCAAGGAAAAGTGCCCGAACCGTCCCGTGTCGCCACGGCATCCGCACCACGGCTGAGCCGCGCCAGCGCCGCCCGCGCCTGGAGTTTTAATGAAATGAGGCGCCAGCGACCGTAACTATTGCGCCAGCAGCTATCAGACAGATAGCAAAGCCTGGCCTAGCCGCCCCGCTCCATGGCCTGGCGATGGCGTTCGACAAATTCCTGGTAGGTGTCGATGCCGCGCAGCTGCAGGATGACATTGCGCACCGCGGCCTCGACCAGCACCGCGATGTTGCGCCCGGCCACCACCTGGATGATCACCTTGCGCACCGGAATGCCCAGCACGTCCTGGGTCAGCGGCTCATAGGGGATGCGCTCGTACTCGCGCTCCAGCGTTTCGCGCCGCACCAGGTGCACGATCAGCTTGAGCCGCATCTTGCGCCGCACCGCCGTCTCGCCAAAAATCGCCTTGATGTCGAGCAGGCCGATGCCGCGCACTTCGAGCAGGTTCTGCAACAGCTCCGGGCAACGCCCCTCGATGGTGGTCTGGTTGATGCGGTACAGGTCCACCGCGTCGTCGGCCACCAGGCCGTGGCCGCGCGAGATCAGTTCCAGGCCGAGCTCGCTTTTGCCCAGGCCCGATTCGCCGGTGATCATCAGGCCCACGCCCAGGATGTCCATGAACACGCCGTGCATGGAGGTGCGGTCGGCAAAATGTTTGGACAGGTAGGCCCGCAGCACGTCGATCACGAACGCAGCCGATTCCTTCGTGGCAAACATGGGTATCTGGGCCCGCTCGCACATGGACAGCAGCGTGTCGGGCGCCACCTGGCCGTCGGCAATGATCAGCACCGGCGGCTCCAGCGTGACGATGCGCGCAATGCGGCGGGCGCAGTCTTCGGGGGTGCCCCGGCTCAGGTAGGCCACTTCGCGCTCGCCGAGCAGCTGCACGCGGTAAGGGTGAATGTAATTGAGGTAACCGACCAGGTCGGCGCCGGATCGGGCCGCCCGCACGGCGACCTCGTCGAAGCGTCGCTCCGAAGCGCCCAGGCCGGCCACCCATTCCCACTTCAGCGCGGCGCGATGGTCCTCAAACAGGACGTCGGCGCTGACGACGGTGGGCTTCATGCCGCTGGGAAGGGGAAAATCTGCGTCACGGTCACGCGCGCGGGTCAGGGGCTGACAGCGTGGCTGGATTGCCAGGAGGCAATCAGCTGATGCAGCACAGCCGCGTCGGTGCTGGCCTTGAGCCGCTCGCGCAGGGCGCTGTCGCTGAGCAGTTCGGCGATTTCGGACAGGATTTCAAGGTGTTTCTGGGTGGCCGCTTCGGGCACCAGCAGAAAAATCAACAGGCCCACGGCCTGCTCGTCAGGCGCATCAAAGCCGATCGGAGCGTGCAGCTGGAACACCGCCGCCATCGGGGCTTTCAGGCCCTTGATACGTCCGTGCGGAATTGCCACGCCATGACCGAGCCCGGTCGAGCCGAGCCGCTCACGCGCGAACAGGCTGTCGGTGATCAGCGCGCGGTTCAGGCCATGCAGGTTCTCAAACAGCAGACCGGCTTCTTCAAAAGCACGCTTCTTGCTGGTGGCCTCGACACTGACCAGAACCTGGGTAGGGGGCAATATTTGCGAAAGACGGTTCATAACAAGGTGGGGTCGCCGAATTATGCACTTTCACACGCATGGCGGCCATTCGGGCCATAAAAAAGCCGCCTGAGGGCACAGGCGGCCTTCCGGGAGGGGGCCGGGCATTTTGCGCCAGCCCGCCGCCTGTGGCGGCGCTTACATCTCCCGCTTGGCAGTCACGTGGTGGTGATCCTGGGTTTTGGTCTTGTAGCGGCCGACCTGGCGGTCCAGCTTGTCCGCGAGTTCATCCACCGCTGCGTACAGGTCAGCATGCGAACTTTCGGCGAACAGGTCCCGTCCCTTGACATGCACATTGCACTCGGCCCTCTGGCGCAACTCCTTTTCCTTCATGTTATCCACCGTCAACAGAACCTTGACATCCACCACCTGATCAAAATGCCGGGTAATCCGATCCAGCTTGCTGGTCACATAACCGCGCAAGGCGGGGGTAACTTCAAGGTGGTGACCGCTGATCGTCAAATTCATAAAGAGACTCCTTTTCCATGGCTGGAGGGGGGGTTAAAAACACCGCTTTGGCAAGCCTGCCGGGCGGCGGACGGACAACTCTCTTGTTTTCACTATGCGCCCGAACCGGGGCAAACGCAACCGTGCATCGCAACAAAAAATGAAACGGTCGGAAAAGGTCCTTGACCCCCGGCGGGAACCTGACGCCGGGCCGGAACAGGTAGTGGAATCCGGGCCAAAATGCCATAATCGCAGCTTGGTCAATACGGAGAAATCCTTGGAAAGCAGCCCCAGTCGCTAGCTTTCAGCACCGCGCAGACTGACGCCAGCGTCATCCCGGGGTTGAAAGCGATGCCACCATCCACAACCCCGCCAACGCCGGGCAGACGCCTGCCCGGTGCCGGCGCCCCCAAACCGATTGGGAGCCAGTCATGCTCAATATTTTCACGCTCGCCAACGGGCGCCTGTTCCAGGAAGAGATCGAATCGCTCGAAGAGCTGTCCCGGTTCCAGCCGATCTGGGTGGACCTGGAGTCGCCGACGCTGGAAGAGAAACGCTGGATCAAGCAGTATTACGGCCTGTCGATTCCCGAAGACGTGATGGACGAGGACATCGAGGAGTCCGCGCGCTTTTACGAAGAAGACAACGGCGAGCTGCACATCCGCTCGGACTTTCTGATTGCCGACGACGAGGAACCCCGCACCGTGCGGGTGGCCTTCATCCTGAACCTGGTCAATGACAACCTCAAGAGCAAGGGCGTGCTGTTTTCGATCCACGACGAAGACGTGCCGGTCTTCCGCCTGCTGCGCATGCGCGCGCGCCGGGCCCCGGGCCTGATCGAAGACGCCAAGGAAGTGCTGCTCAAGCTGTTCGACGCCGACGCCGAATACTCGGCCGACACCCTCGAAGGTATTTACATCGATCTTGAAAAGGTCAGCACCAAGGTGCTGTCGGGCGACGTGACGGACGTGATGGCCGGCGAGGTGCTGGGCGCCATCGCCCGGCACGAGGACCTGAGCGGACGCATCCGCCGCAACGTGATGGACACGCGCCGCGCCGTGAGTTTCATGATGCGCAGCAAGATGCTCAACAGCGAACAGTTCGAGGAGGCGCGCCAGATTCTGCGCGACATCGACTCGCTGGACTCGCACACGGCTTTCCTCTTCGACAAGATCAACTTCCTGATGGACGCCACGGTCGGTTTCATCAACATCAACCAGAACAAGATCATCAAGATCTTCTCGG